>JAEEGI010013261.1_pt1 | contig 17505 bp, 8 predicted proteins | sample 8958751 | NCBI WGS metagenome assembly JAEEGI01 (sample SAMN16246545, study PRJNA631951) | gut metagenome | biome: gut microbiome; feature: rumen; material: KS-attached | host: Bos | place: Iran: Karaj | collected 2018-10
GAACGAATGGATAAGTACGACGAAGATGCTAGACGGCGTGATTGACTTCGACGAGGCTGTGCGTAATCCTGACGACCCCGAGGCCATGCAACAGGCATTTTTGTTCGAGAATGACTGGTTGCACTTGAATGCCAAAGGCTATGAGACCATGGGCGGGTGCATTGACCTAAACCTTTTCACCAAGACCGATCCTCTGGCTGACAACGATGAGGAAGAACCCGGCTATGAAGATGCCGTGTGGATTGAAGCAGAGGATATGCGCACGAAATCAGTAGGAACGGCCTTCAAACTGGTGGAGAATACAGCAGCCTCCGGAGGCAAATATCTAGAGACAGTGACGCAGATGACCTCAACGCCAACCAGCGATGCCTATCAGCTCAACGCCACTTTCTCAGTCAAGATAGCGGGTACCTATTATATCTTCGCACGCGTGTTGTGTCCAACCTGGGATGACGACAGCTATTGGGTGAGTATCGACGAGCCGCTGAACAACTATTTTGCAAACGGTCTGCAAACGTCCTCATGGGATTGGAAGGAGCTCACAAACGTGAGGTTTCAGCCTGGGGAACACCAACTGACCATAGGTGGCCGTGAGGATGGTGCCTGTATCGACAAGATCTGCATCACCGCCAACCCTGTACCACCTACGGGAATGGGGGGTGCTGCAACCCCTACTGCTATCAGTTACTTTTCCTCAAACAGACATGCTGTCGCCTCAGTCGAAACATACTCTTTGAGCGGTATCCGCCGCTTGGCGTCACACGACTCTGGCCCATATATTGAAATACAAAGTGCTGAGGACGGGACTATTCTGTCACGCAAGGTTATTATGAAATAACCATTTCTTAACGAGTCTGACTGCTGATACCGGCAGTGGAGATTTTAATGCGGGTTGGTTTACCGTTGTTGTAGAAGGAAGCGGTAAACCGACCCTCATCGTTAAGACGGGCGTTGGGATTCCAATAGAGCGTACGGCGATAGTCCTTCACGTCGGCATTAAAAGACATGTGACTATAGTCGGGATGATAGAAATCGGCGGGTTCGTACATGCCGTCGAGGATGATACGGCGGTCGCGGAAGGTGTAACGCTTGGAGTCGTCTGGCAGGAGCATGTAGTCAAGGGTAACATCGGCAACGGTCGACTGCATAGGCACGGGACGGTCTTCATTGCGAAGCTCGAAGTCGGTGAACAGACGGATCTCATGCTGACGGTTCAGCTTGATACGGTCATAGACCCACATATCGCTGCGGAACTGCTCCATAACAGTGGGACCCGGATCGTAATTGCGGAAGAAGACGTAAGGTGTGAGTTCCTGATCGTTAAGGCGCGCCATCACCTGTAGAGCACGTTCACTGTTATAATTGCCAAGTAAGGCGTAGGCAATCTGCATAGGAAACTTACGGGGTTCGAAACGACCGAAAGAGAGACCACGATCAGTCACGAGGTTATAGAGGTCGACGGCATCGTAGACATAGGCCGGCTTGGAGTAATCGATGGCATGGCGACCGCGATGGAGTTTACCCTTGACCTTCACCTCGCGGAGTGTCTGATCCATCTTCGAGAGACGGGCGGTGTCGAGTAATGTGTAGTCATCAAAGGCGGTACCGGCTGTCAGCTCGGGTTGATGACACTGGTAGTAGTCATATTTCTTTGCAAAGACGGGAAAGAAGAGATCACGCTTCACGTAAAAGTCGGGCCAAGCCGTCTCGTCAAGCATGCCTTTATTGAGTTTCTTCTGGCGTTTCTCCTCGGAGAGGTCACTTTTAGAGGCACGCAGAAAGAGGATTGCCTGTCCGTAATAAGCTGGGATGTCGAACACAAAGTGTCCGCCGGCATCGGTTTCCATCTTAACCGTGGCAATGTCATCGGGGAAAACCAGTTCTCCTTCGAGAGTGACGGGCTTCCTGAGCCCCTTGTTGTCGATGCCAAAGAATGGGTCGAAAGCACTTGTAGGCTGCTCAGGGTCCTGCACATAAATGGCGGTGCCCACCTGTTCTACCTGGATAGTACCCTCCTGCTGCTGTGCCACAAGACCGTCAGGGGTCGTCGCCTCGTAACGGTTCATACCCGTCACCATCTCACTACCACTTTCCTGATCAACGAGGTCAGAGTCATTGGCTTCCTCTACACTCGGACTATAGCCGAAGATTCCCATCGCCCAATAACGCACCTCATCGGGATGTATTTCGTCACTGTCACCCACGGGCCAGACGCTTCCCTCGACGGTCATATACTGTTCGGGCTCGTAGCGTAGGCGTTCGCCACTGGTGATCTCGGCAAAGTCGTAGCGCCGCCAACCCTGTACCATCATCAATAGGTCAAGAGCCTGACGGTGCTCAGCATCATCTACCTCAAAATAGTAGTCGGGATAGGCCACGAAGCCCTTCAGCTCGCTGGAGAGCAACAGGTCAGTCATGATAGTACCAGTATCGTAGGTGGGTTCCTCGTTAGCACCATCGCGAACGGAGATGGAGAGATGCTTCATGGCCGCGGGAGCTTGGAACTGAAGCGTGACAGCCTCGAAGGGCTGGTATTCACTCTGCAGACCGGTAACGGTGACGGGATTAACATCGTAATCATGATGATTGACAAAAAAGAGGCGATCGGCCAAAAGACGGCCGTCCTCGTCGAGAACAATAAGATCATTGACACCCGTCGGAAAAAGAGAGGCATCTAGAGTGAGACGTCCGCCGCCAGTAACAGTCTGGAAAGACTTCAACACGCCACGGCAAAGGACGGCCACCGCAAAATTGTGATCTATAGGGAAACCTTGCGGGGCAATCTCGGCAGTGAGTTCAGAGCCGATAGCGTCGAGTCGAAGTGCACAGCCCACATCTTCAGCTTTCGGCAGGTTGAAGCGATAGTCCTTGCCATGATAAGTGAAGCGGGCTCTAAGGCGACCATCGGTCGGAACATCGACCGTGAAAACACCACGGCCCTGATGATTGGTACGAATACGCAGACTGTCGGTTTTGTCGCCTACACGCACAGCACCCTCAATATCTACCTGCCGACCTTCCTCATCGTGTACCTCAAAAGCCACACGGCAACGGGTACCAGCTATCAGATGGCCACCCTCGGGATAGAAATTCACCAACAAGTCTTCCTTCAGTTCCTTCTCAATACGCGTCTTCGGACGGTTGACGATGTACTTCTGCGTGTAGTCACCGGCAGAGTCTGGGCGCTCATAGACGGGTACCACACGGCTATAGACCGTGCCGAACTGGCGGAAGAAGTCATGGGCCATCTCCTTGTTATAAAAAAACTCACGGTCCTTACGACCGTAGGAGTGTTCAGTGACGCGGAAGTTAAGCATCCATCGGGTATAAGCCCTCAGTTCATAATAGCCAGAATAGAGCGAATCCTTCAAAGCGAAGTTACCATCACCGTAGCCATCGGGTGACACAATAATGTTTTGTCGTTCCACTACCAACCCATCGGGTGAGAGCAGTTCGACATAGAGGATATGGCTCATGTCGGTGTAGTCGAGATTGTCGGCACGTACCACATAGGACTTATACCAGATGGTATCGCCTTTGTAATAGCAATTATTGTCGAGGTGGAGATAGACTTTTTCCTGAACTGGTGCGTTTTCAAGCAGCGTGCGGATGCTGTCAAGTTTGGCTTGACCAAACAGAAAAGAAGGAGATATGGAGAGAAGGAGTAAAGTAGATATGACACAAGTCCTGAGCCTGAATAGTACCCAGACCCTAGATAATATATATTGTCTCATTTTCATATCTACTTCTATTCTCTTATTCCCCTACAATCACAAATCCTCCGTTCTCGGGAATCGTCACGGCAATCGGCTTGGTGGCGACTTTCAGCGGTTTGGTGCTACCAATGAGAGCGGCATCGTCGGTATAAGTGGTGACGGTGGTGCCCTTCTTGAAGAACGGACTCAAATCAAGTTTGGTCTTTATTGGCTCCTTTTGAGCACTGATGCCAGCAATGAACCATTTCTGACCAGCACGACGGGCGATGATAGCATATTTGCCAGGATAGCCATCGATGAACTTCACTTCATCCCAAGTAGTTGGAACATCTTTCATGAACTGCACGGCCCACTCGGGAGCATCGGTCAGGTTGGTGGGCGCCATGGCGAAGTGCTGTACGCTCGACTGGAAAAGCACAGCAGTGGCCAAGGCGAAGACATCGCTGGTGCGACGGGTTGTGCCATGCTGGTTGTCGGCATTGTAATGTTTGTTCAACGTAGAACCACCGAAGTCCATCGAGCCCACGACATTACGAATAAAGGTATGGGTACAGGCATTCGTAGCCTCAGCATCACAAGCGCCCTGTCCGAAGTGCAGGTTCTCTGAAGCTAATACGGCTTCCGAAGCCACATAGTTGGGATACATACGCTCCCACCCTCTTGGCAAGGTACAACCGTGGAAGATGCACTGGATACCAAACTCATTAGCATCGGTGAGAATATCCTCGTAGAGTTGCATCATGGGCTGCTTGTCACCTCCGAAGAAGTCGACCTTGATACCTAGGATGCCGTTCTTCTGCATCCACGCCATCTCCTTACGACGGGCTGGCGACTTGTCCATTTTGTCCTTTGGCGACTGCGGAGCATCGTTCCATACACCATTGGAGTTATACCAAAGGAAAAGACCTACACCCTTTGACTGGGCATAGCGCGATAATTCCTCCATCTTTTCATAACCTATCTGCTTGTCCCAAAGGGCATCGACCAGTACGGAACGCCAACCCATGGCAGCTGAGAAATCGATGTAACGCTTCTGCTCGTCGAAATTGCAGCTGGAGTCCATACCGATGATCCATGACCAGGAGCCTTTGCCATAAGTATAGTCCTTTGATGCCTTGTACTTAGGTTGTACCAAATCGTTGGCCACTGTGCTCTCAACGATGTTGGCCAGGGTAGTGCCCAAGGTAATAGTACGCCAAGGCGTCTCGTAGGGCAGGCTGACAGCAGCGGAGGTGCTGCCATGGCCATTGAGTTCACCAGGCTGTGGGAAGCCAATCTTGTAATTCGCGCCACCCTCGTTCAGAAGGCGACAACCAACATAAGTGCCGTCGGTGCCCGTCTCGGAGATGAGTAACCAGCCGGTCGTTCCGGTTTTTCCGGATTGACCGGAATTCCCAGTTAAACGGAACAAACATGGGAAACTATAACCCTCACCCCAGCCGTTCTTGCCCATCGTGTCGTCAAGGGTATAGCTGGTCTCGTAGCTAGGTGAGGTACGTGCGAAGCCACCCATCGGCTTCGACTGTGGACAGAGGAAGGTCGTTGTACCCTCGGGGAGCACAAAACCAGAAGCCTCACCCGTGATAACGGCCACCAGTGTCTCACCACCACGAGCCCGTCGTGGGTAGAGCTTATAACGGAAAGCCACATCGCGATTGCTGACGCGGAATATGACATCGAGAACCTGACGGCCATTCTGTTCTAACTGACATACGGCCTCAGTAGCCTCATATGCAATCTGACTCTGCTTGATGGTCTTCAGCGTGTACGTCTCGCTGACGGTTCGCACCTGACAATCCTTGATGGTCAGACCCGAGGTCAGATCACCGATGTTCGTGTTCAACCCCAACTTCGAAGGCTGCAGGAACACAGTCTCACCCAAAGTCACCTGATAAACGGGCAGTCCCCCTTCGTCACTCACCGTCACGACCACGTTACCGTCTGGACTTGCAAATTGCTTCTCAGCAGCCATTGCGCTGCCATATACTACCATTGATAATGCCATCAAGATGGCGCTCCGCAAATGTTTCATTTCTATACCTTATTATATATATTATTATCTGAAAATCTTTCGGGTTTTTCCATCTGCCAGCCGGAGGATCAGCACGCCCTTTGCCTCGTTACCCACACGACGGCCATGGAGATCATAGAGACCTTCGGTTGGCGTATTACGATTCACATGGACAATGCCTGACGGGGTGAGGTTTCTAATACGACACTCCACCAAGAGGAACTCCTGCATGCCACTTCCCACTTCCTTGAACTGGATGATGTACTTGCCCTTGGTCGTGATGTCGAAAGGCAAAGTGATGCGTTCTGCCGAGGAGATGTTACCGGCAAAGTTGCCACTGATATTCGGTTTGGCTGTGTAGGTGGCCGATGTCTTGACGGTGCTACCTGCGCTACTGAGAATCTTGGCCTGATAAGTAGGCTCACCTTTCCAAGCCACCATAACAAAGGCCAGCTCATATTTGCCAGGCTCCAGGTTCAGGGGATAGTTTGCCAGACGACCATACTCTGCACTGGTGGAACGCCAGTAGAGAGCCTTGCCCTGATAGCCGGTCAGACCCGCGAAAGTACGCGGGCCACTGCCGTTGCTAGCAGGATAGTTACGGACATCGTTGCCATCGGTAGTTCGCCAGCCTACGGGCAGAGCGCCACCTTCCACATTGGTAAAGTCGAGTTCGTAAACGGCTGTCATGTCATAGAATACCGGCTGGATGGTCACATTATCATCAGGCATCACAAATGTGGCCTCGGTATCACAACTCTCAACCGGAATGGACTTCCCTTGTGTGAAGAACACAGAGTTGACAATACGCAAAGCCTTAATGCCATAACCCTCGTTAGGGGTGATGGTAAGATGCACCGTCTGGCCTGCCGCTGCAGAGTCGACATCAGCCTCAACCTTTCCGAAATCAGCCTCTCGCACCTTTACATTAAACTTCTCGACAGGTGTACCAACAGGCTCATAGATGATCTGATCGATGGTCATCTTGATGGCCCCGGAATTCTGGAGTCTGAAATCATTGTCACCAGCCTTCAGTGTAACGGGTATGACAGCCTCGTGCCAATCGTTCTTAGCCACCTTTTCGAAACTGACATCTTGAGCGACGCCATTGACAGTGGCCTTCATATTACCCGCTTTGCTACTATTACAGTAACGCACACGTATCTGATACTCACCACCCTCGGCCAGCTTCTTCAGCTGATGGCGTAGCGCACTATTGGTACTGGCCTGTGTCTCAATAAAGCCTAAACCGGCGAAATCCGTATAATCCTGTGCCCACCAGCCTGAATTGGTCAGTTTGTGGTCAACACTCTTACGGTCCATGTCCTCGGCCTCGATAATGATAGGACCTCTGTACGGCTCCGGTTGCTTAGGCAGTTCGAGTTTTTCTGCTGGCAAAACATCGATCTGACGGTCAGTAGCAGCTCCCGTACAATTGATTTTCACGATGACAGGTCCCATGTGCTTGACCGTGATAGAGAAGGTCTGCGCCTCTGCATCGTATGACTTGCCGGAAATGCTGTAGTTGTGTCCGGAAAGATTACTGATTGTAGGCTTATTGTATGTGCAGGTAGGCTCCGTCGTAACGCCAGTAATCGTGATCTTATCGCTCTGCATGGCGGTACTATCGCTTCGATAGTTGTTGAAATAGAAATCGATATGGCCGGCATACTCACGGATGACAGCACTGGAAAGCTTACCATACTGTAGCTTCAGAGTGTCGCAGGTGTTGTATTTCAAAGGAATGTCTGCCGATGCCGACTTCTTACCGTTCAGATAGGTATAGGGGGTATAGGTGACCAACTGATTGCGATAGCGGTTCACATAGAGATCACCCTTTGACACTTCAGGATACTGTTCGTTGAAATCGGCCTGCTTCTTGGCTTGTGTACCCCAACGCGACGTATAGTTGGAACGTTTCACCTTTACGGGTATTTTCTTGGCGATATCATCATACAGATCTATCACGATGGGGATAGCGCCATAGCGGCCTGTGGATTTGAAATAGCAGAGGTTGTTATACCACTGTCCGTAGTTATGACGGGCCTCCTTCTTCTGATTGGCAGGGTCGGTCTGCAGGTAGACACCGTTATAGAGGTCGTCCCACGAGGTATATGAATCGTAACCCTTAGAGATGTCGAGATCGTTGACAACGACGATCTTAGTTTTGTCAATCACCTCTTCACGCGTAGGGATATACATGGTGCCCTCGATGATCTTACGCCACATATCAATCCAGATGCCCTTAAAGTGAGGTGAGGCAGCCCAGTTGCGACGTGTAAAACCGTCGACATTGGTATCGCTCTGGTTCAGGAAGCACTCCTCACGCCATATCAACTCCGGACCATCCCATACAGAACCGCCATTGACGCACATCTGCTCCATCACCGTTCCGATACCAGCACTGCCAGGATACTTACACTTGTTCTCACCGATTAGCTTACTGGTCATGTCGTTCCAACCACAGTTGTCATAGCGCACACCGTAGTTCTTAGCCAGACCAGAGATAAACGGTCCCCAACAAATGCTCTCGTTGTTATAGAAACTGCTGGAATGGGTATATTTATATAAGAACACGATTGCCTCAGGATATTTCTTACAGGCTGCCAAGAAGTTCTTGTCGGCCTTCAACTCACCCATCGGGTTAGTGCTCATGTGGTAGTCACCGCCACACCAGCTGACCGTAAGAAAACCGCCGTACTTATACGACATTTCCACCAGGTTGGCAAACAGTGCCCAACGCGAAGCCGCTGTCATCGAGCTCAAGTCGCCGGCATCGCCAAAAGCCCAGAACTGTTCGGCATAGTCCCAGCCTAAAAAATTGGGATAGGTCTTGAAAAAGTATTCAAAAGTCTCTAGGTCATTATCCTGAATATGGGTATGTCCACCCGATGCCGGCTGACAGGAAAACCACATGCCGTTCTTCTGACAGACGGATGCCCACGACTTATAGGTACGCACGGCATTACGCGGCATACGGTACATACTTGTCTTCGTATCAAACTGACACGACAGCGAGAGGTTCATACAGACATAGGGTTTGATGTCATCGGGAATGAGGTCAATGATCTTTTGTGGATCAGCCGAATTCCATACGTCAACATGAATCAACCAAAGGGGGTGTTGTGAATCAATAGGCCTGCGCTGCTGAGCCATCATGCTATTGGAAGCAAACAGGAACATCAGCAGCGAAACAAAGAGAATAATGTTCTTTTTCATCGTTTCATTTCGTTTAAATTCCATTTGGCTGCAAAATTACAACATTATTATTATATCATCTTTGTTTTTTGTTTCATTTCTTTTCCAATAAAAAACCCGGGCTTTCACAAGTCCGGGCTTTTACCAAAACAATGTAAAGTTCTAAATGGTTCCATGGATATTAAACTAAAGGTTCTTCCAAACTAACTACTAACTATATAACTAACCTAAAAAACTGTCTTCATCAATAATTTCGGTGCAAAATTACACTTTATTTTCCAAACAGACTCTATTTTATGCATCATAAACTTAACAAAATGTATCATTTGTTTGGAAGTTACGAAAAAATAACCTATCTTTGCACAGAATTTGACTTAAATGGTATATTTTCGAAACAATGTTACGTAAGTACATAACTATATTACTGACAATTTATGCATTCACTGTGTTTGCTCAAACTGGCAAGCTCTTCGATGCAGACAAGCAGTTATCAAGCAGTTTTACGAGCCAGGTATACCTGGATCATGACGGTTTTATATGGGTAGCCACCCGAAACGGCCTGAACAAATATGATGGTTACAAGTTCCATATTCTGAAGAAAGAGCAGGAAATAGAGAACGGAATGGCCAGTAATTATGTCAACTGCATTATACAAGACAAGAACGGTTTGTTTTACATGGGTATGTATGGTGCATTTCAGACTTTCGACGGCAACCGTTTCCACGACATAGAAGTAAAAGACATCGACGGAAACATTGTACCATGTTACATGACCTGCTTTTTGCTTCGTAAAAACGGTGAAATACTGGCTGGCACTTCCGGACACGGCCTGCTGAAAGTAACAGACCGCAGTCATGCCCAGCAGGAGGGCGGTTCTTTAGGCGATATCCATACCATTAATGCTATAGAAGAAGATCCACAAGGACATATCTGGCTTGTTACTGGTGATCAGGGATTATTGGAATATGACGGAAAGAACGTCAAACGCTATTTCAACTCTGATACAGAACGGACAACGATGCGCCGACTCAGCCTGGACAATGACGGAAATCTCTACCTCGGGACCTCGAACCAAGGCGTTTTCGTTCGTTCAGCCAATAGTGGTGACTTTAAGCATATCGAGGTAACAGGCCATAAACATATTTCTGCCATCTATTGTCGCCGTGACGGCAAGATGATGTTTGGTTACGATGGTATGGGACTGGCCATCTACGATCCACAAAGCGGCAAGATAGAAGACAATCCCTATTTCTGCCGCGACGTAGACCTGAGCATGAGTAAAGTCTACTCCATCGTAGAAGATGCCGGCGGTAACGTATGGCTGGGATTGTTGCAGAAAGGCATCTTCATGCAGCCCCAGCAGATTTCTGAATTCAGTTACATGGGCTATAAGCTCGACAAACAGAATTATATCGGGCAGGCCTGTGTCATCAGTACCCTTATCGACAGCAAAGGACGTTGCTGGGTGGGTACGGACAAAGACGGTCTTTATTGTCTCAGCCCCGACCACCGCTTACTCCGTCATTTCAAAGAAAATTTCCCCGGTTCCATCATGAGTATCGGTGAAGATCCTGCCGGACGTATATGGGTAGGCAGCTACGGCGAGGGCTTTGGCTACATCGATGCCGACGCAAAGAGTTACCACAAATATCCCCAGCATCCGAACATCAGTGTCTTTGGCTTTGCCGTCTCCAAGGCCGGAGAACTTTGGATAGCCACCATGGGCCAGGGAGTGTTATGCATCAACCTTAGCACAAACCAGCAAAAAGCCTATGTCACCAATGAGAAGGCAGAGACAGACAGGAACCTTGACTGTATTGTCAACGACTATATCTCAACGCTGTCATTCTCACCCGACGGGAAGCGTCTCTATGTGGCTACCACGATGGGCGTATGCTGCCTGGACGTAGAGAAAGAGAGCTGGACCAATGTATTTGGCAAGAACTGTCTTAATTACGGAACGCCTACACGCGTTGCCAAGGAATACGATGGCAAGTTATGGATTGGCACCAACGACGGTCTGTACAGCTATGATCTCAAGAAAAAGGAACTGCAGCATTATACAACAGAAAAAGGACTGGCAGACAACGGAATTGCCTCTATAGAACAAGACCGGCAAGGCGTACTTTGGATTGCCACTGACCATGGTCTGTGCAGTCTGGCCCCGAAGACAGGACAGACAAGAAGCTATTTCGTGGACAATGGACTGCAGTCGAACGAATTCTCTGACGGTGCCTCATGCGCTATCAACGGACCAGAGCGCAGTCTGATGCTCTTCGGTGGCGTAGGCGGCATCACCTGGTTCCATCCTGAACTGATACAACAGAGCAAATGGGACGCCAAAGTAGGTTTGGTATCGTTTATCGTCAATGGCGTATCCATCAACAGCTTGTCTAAATCAGACGGCTACCAGATCTGTGATACGACAGTCACTGCGGCCAACCGTTTCCAACTGGCCTCTCACGACAACACGTTTACCATCCAGTTCTCGACGCTCACCTATGATAACCCCGAACACATATCTTATTTATATAGTATCAACGGTGAGGCATACAACCGCCTGCAACCGGGTGTCAATGAGATATCCTTTACCCATCTGCCTCCTGGCACCTATCGTTTCAGGGTCAAGGCCGAGCGCAACGGCCAGCAGACACCCGAGAAAGTGTTCACAGTCATCATACACAGTCCATGGTACCGTTCTGCCTGGGCCTGGTTCCTGTACCTGCTGATACTGGGAGCCCTTCTCTGGCAATACATCATCGGTCGTCGCAGAAAAGAGAAAGACCGTATGCGCATTCAGGAGCATATCCATGCCGAGGAGATGGGTGAGGCCAAACTGAAGTTCTTCATGAACATCAGTCATGAGATACGCACCCCGATGACACTCATCATCACTCCGCTGCTCTCACTGATGAAACAAGATGCCGATCCTCAGCGTCACAATGTCTATCTCACCATCAAACGTAATGCAGAACGTATCCTCAACCTCATCAACCAGATGATGGACCTTCGTAAGATTGATAAGGGAATGATGCAGATGCGTATGCAGGAGACGAACCTGATTGCGTTTACTGAAGATATTCACAACATGTTCAAGCACCAGGCAGAGTCGAAACAGATAACACTCGGCTTTGAACACGACACCGACCGTCTGCCAGTGTGGATTGACAGGAAGAATTTTGATAAGGTCATCTTCAATATACTCTCGAACGCTTTCAAGTTTACCCCTGCAGGCGGAAAGATTGATATAAAGATCACCCACGACCAACAGAATGCCACCATTGCCATCAGTGACAACGGCGAGAAGATACCAGAAGACAAGTTAGACCGCATCTTTGAGCGTTTCTACCAGACACCCTCCAGCACCAACGACCGTAACTTCGGTACCGGTATTGGTCTCGACCTGACGCGTTCGCTGGTGGAACTTCACTATGGCATCATCAAGGCCCGCAATCTGGAGCAAGGCTGTGAGTTTGTCGTGAGCATTCCTTTGGGTAATGCACACCTGAGACCAGAAGAGATGATCGAGGAAAAAGACATTCCCGCAACTGAGTTGACAGATATAATGGATGTAGAAGACCTGCCTCCTATTGAGCTGCAGGCCGAGAAGAACGCTCAGCAACGAGCCACCATCATTATCGCAGAGGATGATGACGAGATACGTGACTACCTGACAAAGGAACTCTCAGAGAACTATGATATCCATAGCTGCACGAACGGCCGCGAAGCCCTGGCAGAGGTATACCGCACACATCCGGATATCGTCATCAGCGATGTGATGATGCCCGAGATGGACGGCAACACGCTCTGCACCCAACTCAAGCTGAACCCGCAGACCAACCACCTGCCTGTCATCCTGCTGACTGCCAAAAACCGCGATGAGGACAAGTTGGAAGGTCTGGAAACCGGTGCTGATGCCTATATCGTCAAGCCTTTCAACATGGACATTCTCCGCCGGACGATTGCCAACCTTATCAACGCCCGCACCCTTCTGCGCCAGAAATACGGCCGCACCGAACAGTTGGAGGAGCAGATGGAGGAGGTAAAGGTCAAATCGCCCGACGAGAAGCTGCTGGACCGTATCATGACTACCATCAACAAGCAGTTGAACAACTCCGATCTCAGTGTAGACATGATTGCCGACGAGGTGGGTATCAGCCGTGTACACCTGCATCGCAAGATGAAAGAGCTGACGGGCCAGACGCCGCATGACTTTATCCGTACGCTGCGATTAAAACAGGCCGCCAACTTGTTGACGACCCAGAATATGAATATCACAGAAGTGGTTTACGCCTGCGGTTTCTCAAACCCGACGTCCTTCTCTACTCTCTTCAAGAGTGTCTACGGCATGTCGCCGCGTGAATACATGAAGGAGCATCATAAGTAGGAATCCTAGAATGTAACATCGATGTTCTCATCCCAATCAGCATCCACAGAGATGGTGATAAAGACGGATTGTGAAGAACTTGTTCCGTCGAACAGGCTGCCCCGGCAGATCGTGACACAATTCCGTTTCACTGGTACCTGGCTGATTTCCTTCTCTGTCAAGTTGTGGATTCTTCCATCACTTTCAATATAATAAGTGTTCATCTTGATATCCAGCTGATCCTCATCAGAACTGGGAATCATGTAGAACTCATATTGCTCTGCATCAGGCTCCACATCAAGCGTGACCGTTTGCGAAGTGTTCGTGCTGCCATAGCCCGTCAGACCATTGAACGAGCCCTTACTGCCCTTATATGAGAATATCACCTGATTCATGTCCTTCGGTTTTTCATCCGTCGGAATGAATCTTAGCAGCGAAACAATACGCTTCAGGGCCAGACTGAGTTCAACATCATCACTGCCCACCTCAAACTCCTTACAACACCAGAAGGTATCACCGAGGTTGCTGCCCGAGATACTCACTTTCTCATTGGCACTGAAACTGGGATTCGAGGATGCGCTATGCCCCACAACCACCAGGATGTACTTCCCCTTTTCCAAAGAGAAAGACGCAGTGCCGAAATTTGACTCATCCAGCTTTTGATTGACATACTTCACGCGGATGCCATCCTCACCATAGATGTGAAAACAAAGCCGTGTACACACACTGCCCACCTCGGCACGGGTCTGCGCATCGAAGGGCGTCTGTTCGAACTGAGTCACCCTCAACACTACATTTCCCTTTTCACCATTCTCTGACTGGGCACTCTCTGAGAGTGTCATTTTCTCACACGACGACATGACAGCCGTCAACATCATCAACGTAAAAACGTTGGAAAGCATTTTGCTTTTCATATAGATAATTTTTAAAGTTAACGCCCTCCCCTCGTGGGAGGACTATTCGATTTCTGTTTTGCAAAATTAGCTCAAATCCGGCACAATATTGTCAAGTCATGTAAAAATTTAAGTTTTATTTGCATTTATCTCTTTGCTTCATCAGTTGTAGCAATATGTTACCAGAGACTTCCGAAAACGTTAAAAAAGCATATCTTCGGGTGATAATTATGGTGGATACGTATGAAATGTCGGCGATAATTCGTATATTTGCAACGACGAATCTGAAACAGCATAAAACTATATCCGTAAGACTAGATGATGAAGAAGATGATTAAAAACGTGATGATGGCGGCAGTGACCGCAATAACAGTCCTGCCCGCACAGGCTGGAAAGTATCAACACTTTAAGGTTTCGACCTACATCCGAGCACAGGACGTGGCACGGATGGCAGACGACAAGTTCATGAACCAAACTTGGGAAACGGTCAGTTCGCAGGTGGATCTCGACAAAATCTATCTCGAGACTCACCGGGATGCCTTCACTGTCGATGAGAAAACAATGACAAAAGTAAAGAAGTTCTTTCTCTCAAAAGGCCTCGAAGTGGGCGGTGGCATCACCTATACTCGCTCAGAGCCTACTGACTTCGAGACCTACAGCTACGCCCGTCCTGTAGAGCGCCAACAGGTGAGGCAGGTCGCAGAATATACGGCGAAGCTCTTCGACGATTTCATCCTCGACGACTTCTTCTTCATCGATCTGAAGAACGATGACGAGATTGCTGCCAAAGGCACGAAGAGTTGGACGGATTACCGACTGAGGCTGATGGCTGACGCAGGCCGTGAATTGGTGTTAGAGCCTGCCAAGAAGGTCAACCCGAAGGTGAAGGTCATCATCAAATATCCGAATTGGTACGACCACTTTCACGGTCTCGGCTTCAACCTCGAGGAAGAGCCACAGTACTTCGATGGCATCTGGACGGGCACCGAGACGCGTGATCCCGCTTCGGCGCAACATCTTCAGAACTACCTGAGCTATAACGTCGTCAGGTATTTCGACAACATCGCACCAGGCAAAAACGGCGGCGGATGGGTTGACGCCGGGGGTATCCAGATGAGTATGGACCGCTACGCCGAGCAGCTCCACCTGACGATGCTCTCGAAGACACCCGAGATCATCCTTTGGAACTATATGCAACTGAACGACGTGAAGATCACCCCACAGATGCGCGCCCCTTGGCAGGATGCTGGAGGCAATAGTTTCCGCTATGACGAGATGGTGGTGCCGTATCAGAAAGACGGCAAGACCATCACCCCGACGACGATGGCGCGATTCGCCTCCGTCACCCTCCGCCAGACAGACCGCCTCGTCGGCCAATTGGGAAAGCCCGTCGGTCTCGTCAGTTACAAGCCCTACCATTCCTCCGGCGAAGACTTCCTCCAGAACTATCTCGGCATGATCGGTCTGCCGATGGATATGCACCCCACATTCCTCAACGATCGCCAGCAGATCCTTCTGACTGAACAGGCAGCGAAAGATCCGCAGATTGTGGATAAGATTAAGACGCAGCTGAAGAAGGGTGGGGACGTAATCATCACTACCGGTCTGTTGAAGGTTATCCGTGAGCAGCTCTCCGATGTCTGCGAACTCTACTGTGGCGACCTGAAGGCAATTGTCAGCGACTTCGGCTTCGCGGGCAAGTCTCCACGCGAATTCATCATCCCGCAAGTGAAATACTTTACTAACGATGCCTGGGAAGTCGTCTCGGCTGGTCGTCCGCTCACCGGTGGTGTCTCGGGCTATCCCATCCTGTTGCGCGACACCTATTCGAAGGGCATGCTCTTTGTACTGACTATTCCCGATGATTTCGGCAATCTCTACGACTATCCCGCTGGCGCACTCAACGTCATCCGTCGGGCTATGAGCAAGGATGTCGGAGCTTATATCGAGGGTCCGGCGAAGGTGGCATTCTTCCCATACGACAACCGGACGATGGTGGTAGAGAATTTTAACGATGAGACCGTCTCGTTACGTGTGGTCGTCAACAGCAAGATTACCAACCTTCGTAACATTCTGACGGGAGAACTGCTTCAGCCCGCCGATCTGCCGAAGCCCGCACCTTCGTGGGGCCGCAACCGTTTCTTCGGCTACCCCGACGGAGCGACGGTTTTCGACATCTCCCTTCCAGCCCATAGTTACATAGGCTTGGATTACGGACATGACTCTTAAAGAAAAAAAACAAATGCCACCAATGGCGACATATGAGCATAAAACTGATTATATTTGACTTTGACGGGACGCTGGGCGACACCAGACGGAACATCGTCACCACCATGCAGATGGCCATCAGTGAGATGCAACTGCCAAGTCGTACTGAGGCAGAGTGTGCATCCACTATAGGTCTGCCGTTAGCCGGATGCTTCAAGACACTTTTTCCTGATATTCAGGAAGAATTCATTCCCCGTTGTGCAGAGACCTATCGCAGAATCTTCAACGAGAATCTGCAGAAGATTACGCCGGAAGCATTTCCTGGCGTCGTCAAGACCTTGAAAGCACTGAAGGAACAAGGTTTCGTGTTAACCATCGCTTCGTCCCGCTCGCGCAATTCCCTTACGGAGCTGACTCGCGATATGGGCATTGCTGATTACATATCTTATTTAATAGGGGCTGATGACGTGAAGGAGGCGAAGCCCAGACCGGAACCTGTGCTGAAGACCCTCGCTGCCATGCAATTCGATGCCAGCGAGGCACTCGTTGTAGGAGATATGGCCGTTGACATCCTGATGGGAGCCAATGCAGGGACAAAGACCTGCGGTGTGACATGGGGTAACGGGAGTAGAGAGGAACTCACGGAGGCCGGTGCCAACGTAATCATCGACAGCATGGAGGAACTTATTGGCTTCACTAGCCGACAGTAAAAAACAGGCCGCTAACCCGTTGAGGATTAGCGGCTTACATTTTGAAAGGTGGTGGAGCTGGAGGGAGTCGCGCTCGGCCCGAAGGGACGCTTTGCCATGCAAAGAACCCTCACGAGGGTGAGACCTCGCGAGGGCGTAACGCTAGTGGAGCTGGAGGGAGTCGAACCCTCGTCCAAACAGGGAAACCATACGCTTTCTACACGCTTATTCCAGCCTTCAGTTTTCGAGCATCAACAAGACCTGGACCACCAATTGATGCCTTAGCTCCTGAATTTCATCCCTGCATCGGAGCCTACAGAGACTATTCCCGATTTAACCTGCGCCACTGGATCCTCAGATTCGGAACAACATCCTTGGAGCGACGTCTCGTTCAGCTACCTGGTAGCCGAATTGAGCCTCAATC
>JAEEGI010013266.1_pt1 | contig 17502 bp, 16 predicted proteins | sample 8958751 | NCBI WGS metagenome assembly JAEEGI01 (sample SAMN16246545, study PRJNA631951) | gut metagenome | biome: gut microbiome; feature: rumen; material: KS-attached | host: Bos | place: Iran: Karaj | collected 2018-10
ATCTTATTAGTTGATTGTTGTGCAATAAGTGGTTCGTTCTACCACTCTACAAAGATACACTTTTTTTCAATAATGCAGAACCCTGGCTTTTTTTATTCAGCGCGACAGGGCTGCGGGATGCTCTCCCGAACCGACGATACAAAAGCGCCGCGGTAACGATGCAAGTCATCCCTTGTTTCCGTCCAATACAGCTGGCGAAAGTTGCACAATGCAACGTCGAGACCGAATGGGAGCAGCGCTGTTTCCGGTGAGACTGAATGGGGGCGATTTTTTTTCGGTGAGACATTTGCCGCTTCGCGCGGAAGTTACGTTTTATTCTGTGAGGGATTACGCCAACTTTCGCCAACTTACACCTCTGTTCCGAAAGTGTCGCATATTTGTACTCAACGTTCTTCTGTTCGCCTTCCGGGTTCGACGTTGCGTCGTTCTTTATCATATCGTTTTTCGATATGTTTCCCTCATTTTTCCCTTTGTGAAAGGGAAAACGATTGGAAAACGATCGAATAACGATCGAATAAATGACGACCCTTCATTGTCTCTTCATCGGGCCGGGATACGCTCTCGATACACGCAGGGTGCCGCCATCGGCCGGATGACGGTGGGGAATTGAGCGGTAACCCGTGCTGTATCAAATCGATAAGCCTAATATGTCAAATTAGGCTTATTATTTCAAATAATTGTTGTATCTTTGCATTGGCAAGCTATCCGCAATATCGTCGTATAACAATCACTGTATCATGAATCCAACCATTGTCACACTTACCACGGACTGGGGCTACAACGACTATTACATCGGTCGGGTGAAGGGGAAGTTGTATTCATACATCCCCGGTGTGCAGGTGGTGGATATCACCCACGGCATCCCTCCATACCAGCTTGTGCGTGCCACCTATGTGGTGAAATATGGCTGCCTTGGCTTCCCTCCGGGCACCATCCATATTATCGATGTGTGCTCATCGCAGACCCCGGAAAATCCGTTTGTTGTGGTGGAGCACAATGAGCAGTACTACATCTGCACCGACAACGGTTTGCCCACGGCTGTTTTCGGGTCGGAGAACATCAAGGCGGTGGTTATCGACAAGGTTTATCAGGAGACCAATTCCTACACTTTTGCCGCCTGCGACCTTTTCTGCGAGGTGGCTTCACGGTTGGCGCAGGGAGCCGCTTTGTCGGACATCGGTTTCGCCACGGACAGCCTGGTGAAGAAAACGTTCTTGAAACCCAACTTAGTGAAAGACGTGTTGGAGGTGCATGTGATATATGTCGACGGCTACGGCAACTGCAACCTGGATATTACATACGATGAATTTGAGAAGTTGTGCAACAAGCGTGACTTCGAGGTGCAGGTGCGTGAAGTGACGGTGAAGAAGCTGTATCGCAGCTATGTCGACGGCGAGAGGCAGGCACGTCCCCGCTCGTCGCTGATTCTCACAGTGTCGTCGTTGGGCAACCTTCAGCTGGCCATCAACAACGGCAATGCCGCGCAGTATTTCAACTTGGAGTACATGTCGTCGGTTCAGATAAAGTTTCTGTAGTCGTCTCCGGCAAGGGGAGGGGTGAAAAAGAAAGGATACCATTGTGATGTGATGGTATCCATGGAAAGGGATTATCATATTATACCCCGGGAGGGGGTGATAATGTCGCGTGGGAATGGCGGCCGGGGCGTTGTTATTCGTCGGTATAGTGCTCGGCAATCATGGCCTGAATCTCCGGCGACTCGTAGCCGCGCGAGGCCAGGAAAGTGGCGAGTTTTGAGCGGCGTTTGGCAGTGGCTTCGGAAGCAGAATAGGAAGCCCACTTGGTGTTGGCCACGTCGAGCAGTATGTTCCTGTATTCCTCGTCGGTGATTTCGGCAAGGGCTTCGGTGATGAACTTCGGCGGCACCTGTTTTGAACGCAGCTGGTAGATGACTTTCAGCCTTCCCCATTTCTGGTGGCGCAGCTTGGAGGACACATAGGCACGGGCGTAGCGGCGCTCGTCGATGAAGCCCTGGTCTATGAGCCGGTTGACAATTTTGTTGGACGAATCGGGTGTTGCCCCCCAGTCACATAGTTTCTTCCGCACGGAAGTGCGGCATTGCTCCTCATTAGCGCAATAGCGTTCTGCTTTGGCTAACAGCGACATTTCTTCTTCTGACAAATTCTGTACCATGATGCAAAAGTACAAAAAATATGAATGCGCGAATTTATTTAACATGAATTTTTATCAACAATGTGTTAATACCAAGATGTTTCTCTGCCTTGAAACATAATGGATGAGAGGGTGGAAGGGGTGTCCGGGCAAATCTTTTTTCTTTATTATCAAAAAAAAATTCGTATCTTTGCATATTGTTTATTATGCATTGTCGAATATGGCAAAAGGAAGAATACTATTTATAAATCAAGGCGTTGTGCCATTCTCGGAAGAATCCGATGCCACGGTAATGGGGCGTTATCTGCCGCAGTTTACCCAGGAACTGGGTCGTGAAATCAGAGTGTTCATGCCGCGTTTTACCGACATCAACGAGCGCAAGCACCAGCTTCATGAGGTCATCCGCCTTTCGGGGATGAATCTGATTATTAACAATTGCGACCATCAGTTGATTATCAAGGTCGGCTCCATACCCACAGCCCGTTTGCAGGTGTATTTCATCGACAATGAGGAGTATTTCACCCGGTTTGGCAGCACGTTTGACGAGAAGGGGAACCTTCTTCCCTCCAACGACGAGCGCATCCTGTTTTTTGGACGCGGGGTGCTTGAGGCGGTGCGCAAGCTTGCCTGGCAGCCCCACCTGATTCATTTCTCGGGCTGGTTCAGCGGCATGGTTCCGTTCTATCTGCGCCGTATCAACAAGGAGAATGCATTCTTCACCGGGACACGTACTGTGCTGTCGCTTCAGGACGATGGCTTCAACGGCAAGTTTGCCGAGGAGCTGGAAAAGAAAATGCGCACCGACGGGGCCACGGCAAAGGATTTGCGCCTGTATCAGAATCTGGATTACCTCACCTTGATGAAGGCGGCCATCACTTATGCCAACGGCATTGTCATCTCCTCGCCGAATGTCAACCCCGAACTGGTCCAGTTCGCCAAGGAGAACAAGCGCCATGTAATTGACTACATGCCCGACCGCACGGAGTTCTACACTAAAATCAACAAGTTGTACGACACGCTCTGTGGCAGTGCCATCAATAATTAGAGACCGGTATTGGGATAAGTAGATACGTAGAAATCTTGACAACACACAATTTACACACAATAAGCATGTCTTTTAGAAAACTTTTCTTCCCTTTGGGAGTTCTCTTGTTCCTGCTTCCTGCCGCTTGCACGGAGAAGGAGTCGGACTTGGGTCTGGATTTGCAGGACCCCTTTTCACTATATGACGGCATCCGCGACACGGCCTACATGACGGGCTGCACGATATTCGACGACTCGCTGTGGACGGCGGGCTACCAGTATGGCATCTTTGGCGATTATGAAGACGATGTGTTCGGCTCGGTGACATCAGTCATCTATTCCCAAATCACCATCTCTTCGACCACCGGTATCAATCTCACCGACGATGTGATTATAGACTCGGTGGTGATGACGCTGGTTATTGACTCGCTGTATCCTGTGGTGCCCGACTCGACCCCTGTGCCGCTGCATATTATCATCAATCAGCTGGATGAACCGTTGAGAGACAGCGTCTACCATGCCTCTTATTCGTCACAGAGCCTATCCGACAACGGTGTGTGTTTCTTTGACGGAATAGTGACCTACATTGCCGACAGCATCAGGCTGCGCATGAACGAGGATATATACCCCGTGTTGAGGCAGAACTGCACCACTGATGAGTTCGCCGAGAGGGTGAAGGGCTTCAGCCTTAAGCTGGCCGAGCATTCCAACAGGATGGTGACGGTGGACTTCACCGCTACAAACACCCGGCTGACCCTGTATTACCATACTGCCAATGTGGAGTCTTTAAGGTATATCTTTGTAATCAACGCCGATGCGGGGCATAGCATGTATTTCGAACATGATTATACCGGCAAGGCCATTGCCCCTATTGCCAACCATACGGTTGACTCGATAGCGGGTGACCAGTTGCTGTATCTCGAGCCGCTGGGCGGCACCCGTGTGCGTCTCAACTTGCAGCCGTTCCTCAATACCTTCAGGAAAAAGCATCCCTGGGCGGTGATTCACTATGCTGAATTGATACTGCCGGTTAATGAAATAGCCGACACCCAGCCGCCTATTCGTATTCTGGCAAACAAGAATCTGAAGGACGGGACTTCTGTCTTTGTTTCCGATGCCAACTTTGTGGATAATCCAAACTTCTATTCGGGCTTCGATGGATACTATGACAAGAAAAAGAATCAATACCGTCTGCGTGTCACCCGCCATATGCAGGAATTGCTGCGCAGCGGCAAGGACTACGGCACGGAGCTCTATATCGATGCCCGCAGGTCGTCGGCTCTCCGCACGGTGATTAACGGCACCGATGCAGCCAAGCCTGTCCTCATAGATTTTGTCTATTCGGAAAGAAACGTCGGTGACTCGGATAAAGGTCGTTAACGGCCTGACGCAGGAAGAGCGAAACCACCAATCCCATGAAACTGTTCAATAAGAAAACAAATATCACCAATATGAAGAAAAGAGTCATTTTCCCCATTCTCTGCTTAAGTGCCATGGTGGCCACTGCGCAGATTCACTATGAAGAGGCCTACGCCACGCATCCCGACCAGCTGTATGTTTCGGGCACATTGAATGACGACAGTGTCCATATCGGTAATTGGACATGGTGGCATCCCAACGGGCAGGTGTTCCGTCAGGGCAAATATGACAATCAGGGCCACAAGACCGGAGTGTGGCGTACATTCTATAACGACGGCACGAAGCACGAGGAGATGGTGATGAGCGGCAGCGGCACTTCGCGTACATGGTATTCCAACGGCAAACGCCAGAGTGAAGTCCCTGTTGTGAACGGGAAAAAAGAGGGCATGTTTGTCTCGTGGTATGAGAATGGCCAGCAGAAGGATGAGGTCCCCTATGTCGATGGGGTGCGTGAGGGCAAGACCCGCGAGTGGCATGAAAACGGCCAGCTGAAGTTCGAGGGTGTCTATGTGGACGACGAACTGGAAGGCCAGGCCACCTGGTGGACCCCTACGGGCAAGAAAGACCAGGAAGGCAGACTTGTGCAAGGCGAGCAGGAAGGCGAATGGGTCTTCTATTGGCGCACTAACGGCAACGTGGGCATTCGCGGACATTATACCAACGGCAACGAGACCGGCACCTGGACATATTACTATGAGACCGGCGAGAAATGGCGTGAGGGCCAATACAACAACGGCTACAAGCAAGGCCTGTGGACTACATGGTACGAGAGTGGCCAGAAACTGCACGAGGGCGAGTATGTCAACGACAAGGAAGAGGGTGTATGGACAGCCTGGTACGAGAATGGTAAAATAGACTATACCGGCAGTTTCCATAACGGCAGGAAAGAAGGCCTGTGGCGTGGCGTGTACGACGACGGCAGTATCAGGTATGAGATGAACTACCACGACGACCTGCAGCACGGGAAAACGGTGCGTTTCCACCCCAATGGCAAGGTTGAAATATCGGAGAATTATATCAACGGTGAACGCCATGGCAAGTATGAGCGGTTCAACACCGCCGGCACACCGGAAGAGACCGGCACCTTTGTCCACGGAAAGAAGGATGGCAAATGGGTCTGGTACGACAAATATGGCAGGGAAGGTGTAGTGGCTGAGTTCAAGGACGGGCAGATGACCTCCATGACCGACAACACTGCCAAACAGCAGAAGGATAGGAATAGTGGCAGATAGCGGAAGTGATTTGCTGAATTGCACACTCTTGTTAGGCTCCAAGTCGCCACGGCGGCGTGAGCTCCTTGAGCGGCTGGGAATTCCTTGCCGGATGGTGGATATTGACGTGGATGAGACTTTGTCCGAGGCAGTGGCTCCTGCCCATGTGGCGGAGACTCTGGCACGCAGGAAATCGTTGGCCTATACGACAGCAATTACAGACGATGAGGTGCTGGTGACAGCCGACACTGTTGTTGTGCACGAGGACACTGTTTTGGGCAAACCCCGCAGCAGTGAGGAGGCCGTTGCCATGCTGCAAATGCTTTCGGATTGTACGCATCAGGTATATACGGGTGTCTGTCTTCGCGGCTCGGAGTCGATGGTCTCTTTTACAGAATGCACCGATGTGTCATTCCATCACCTTACACTTCAAGAGATAACCTATTACGTCAATACATACCGTCCCTACGACAAGGCGGGCAGCTATGGCATTCAGGAATGGATAGGCATGGTGGGCATAGACCGCATAGAGGGTTGTTTCTATAATGTCATGGGGTTGCCCGTGGCACGGTTATACAAGGAATTGAAGAGACTGGTTAATCGAGACCTTCCTCTCGTCAACGAGCAGGCGTAGCATGTCCTGCACGGTGGCTTCGTCAATGCCGGGTAGTTTTTCCATCAGTTCATCGGCTCTCATTGGCTGTTCTTTCAGCATTGCGAGTATCTGTTGGCGCAAGGAGGCGGCAGGGCGGTGCTCCAGAATGCAGTGGTCGCACATGCTGCATTTGCGGGCATCCTGTTCCCCGAAATAGTCAAGCAATATTCGACTGCGGCATTCTGTGGTATTGTTCACATAGCCAAGCATGGCCTCCATACGGTGCAAGGCGTGTTCTTTTAATTCCTTGTAGTTGCTCTCGCTCAGGTAGAGGCTGTTGGTGTCGATGCGCGGGGAATTGAAAATAATCTGTGGCTTTGTACTTTTCGCTTTGTATACGATAGCCTTGAGGGCATCCATGTGGTGGAGCATATTGACTACCTGTTTCTCGTCCAGCATAAGTCGTCGTGCCAGGGTGCGCTCGGATATTGGGATGAAGTCGTTGAAAAGCCCTCCATACATGCGCAACAGCAGGGTGAGCAGGTCGCTGTAGCGTGGCTGTGATACCTGAAAACGGTAGATCTCTTCTTTTGAAAGGGGGATGTGGACTTTCGATTCGGCTTCTTCGCGGTCGGGAAGTGATATCAGCCCTTCGCGTTCGAGAAAACGGGCGGCATTGAACATCTCCACCAAATTGAAGTTGTAAGCACTGCACAGAGACTCTATGTCGAAGTCGAACTGGCAGTCGGTTCCTGAGCCGATGGGCAGCTGGTAGTAGTTGCAGATGGCTTTGTAGACATTGGCAATCTGCCGCTGCGTGGGATAGCTGATCTCAAAACCCTTGTGCAGGTTGTCAATGTCGTTGTCGTCGTATAGCATCACGGCATAAGACTTCTTGCCGTCTCGTCCGGCGCGTCCTGCCTCCTGGAAATAGGCTTCGATAGAGGACGGGATGTCCAAATGGATGACAAAGCGTACATCGGGCTTGTCTATGCCCATGCCGAAGGCGTTGGTGGCCACAATGACGGGTGTTTCCCCTTTCATCCACCGCATCTGGGCTATGTCGCGTTCTTTGGGCTCCATACCGGCATGGTAATAGGTGGCGGGGATGCCGTTTCGTGCAAAGGTGTCCGCCACCTGGCGTGTGCGACGCCGGTTGCGCACATAGACTATCCCGCTGCCGCCGGCGTGGCGGGCAATACGCAGCATGCGCCCCTCTTTGTCTTGCTCGCGAAACACCATGTAGGCAAGATTGGGACGGTAGAAACTGGTCTTGTACACATGCTCTTTTCCCCGGAACAGTAGTTTGTCCTGTATGTCTGTCATCACCTCTGGTGTGGCAGTGGCGGTAAGTGCCAGAACCGGGACGTTTTCGTGATAAGGTCTTATCCTGGCTATCTCAAGGTATGGCGGGCGGAAATCGTAGCCCCATTGCGAGATGCAATGGGCTTCGTCCACGGCTATCAAGGATACCTTCATCTGCCGGAAGTGCTCAATGAATACCTGCTGTTTCAGCCTTTCGGGCGACACATAGAGCAATTTGGTCTTCCCGTGGATACAGTTGTTGTAGATGATTTCCTGCTCTATGCCGTTGAGTCCTGAGACGAGGCAGGCTGCCTTGATATGGCGTTCCCGCAGGTTCTGCACCTGGTCTTTCATCAGCGAGATGAGCGGTGATATCACAAGGCACAGCCCTTCGCTCATCAATGCAGGAATCTGGTAGCATATTGATTTGCCGCCTCCGGTAGGCAGCAGGGCTAAAGTATCGTTCCCCTGCAGGACTGAGTTGATAATCTCTTCCTGCAGGGGACGAAAGGAGTCAAAGCCCCAGTACTTCTTAAGTGTTTCCTTGGGTGTTATGACGTTCTGGGTTTATCGTATCAGGGTGATGGTGCCCTTCTGGGTGACGATGTCTTCGGTGCCGGGACGGCGGTAGTAGATGATGTAGGCGTAGGAGCCCTGAGGGCACTTGGCGCCGTCCATGGTGGTGCCGTTCCATTTGAAGTGGAGGTCGTTGGAGGTATAAACCTGTCTGCCCATGCGGTCGTAGATGAATACGGAGAAGTTCTCCTGCTCGTTGGCGGTGAAGACGGAGAAGGTGTTGTTGTCCGGACGCTCCGGAGTGAAGGCGTTGGGGGCGTAGAAGGTGAACTGGGTGACCGGGAGGCGGAAGACAAGGGTGTCGGAGCACTCGAGGTCGTTGTAGGCGACAAGGGTGACATCCACCGAGTCGGCGGATACTTCGCCGAAGTTATGCGAGCAGGGTGAAGTGGTCTCCATCAGCGGGGTGCCGTCCTCGAAGTACCACACGCGGCGGACGCTGTAGGGCGACTTGTCGGTGAGGGTGACCACGGGGTTGTCGGAGTCGACGAAATAGGGTCTATAGTCCACGGTGGCCACGGGGATGGGATGGACGGTAATCTGCTCGGTGAGGGGAGCGGCGTTGCAGTCGTTGGTGCCATGTCCAATGAGGGTGTAGACCGTGGTCTGTTTAGGCTTGACGGTGATGTCGGTGGGGCCGTGGCCGGCAGAGTCGAGCAGTTCAAGAAGGCTGGAGTCTGGCGGCTGGGCAGACCAGGAGTAGGTGTAGGCCTTGTCGGCATGGAGTGAGACCTCGTCGCCGGCACACATGTCGTGCCTTGAGATGGAGAGGGTGGGGTTGACACGGTAGGCATTCACGCTGTCCCAGGCAACGCACTGCTTGGTGCTGATGACCTTCACATAGTAGATGCAGGTATCGCCGTAGGGCTCGACACGGAGTGTGGGACCATCTGCAATCTGGTTGGCGTCGTTGATATGGCGGTACCAGCGGTAGTTGCAGCCCTGTGTCTCGGTGGACACGGTGATGTCGGTCTGCTGGCCGTTGCACACAACGGTGTCGCCGGTGACGTTGAGAGCCGGGTGCTGGAAAACCTCGATATTGACCGAGTCGGTGGCTGTGCACCAGACGGTGTCGTAGGTGTATATCGAGTCGCGGGCAAAGAGTCCGTTGTAGGCGCGCAGGACGACGGGGTTCTTGTAGAAACCGAAGATGTGCGTAAGCTGGGTGTTGCCGTTGCGGCGGTCGCCGTAGATGGTGTCTGTGGCAATGGTGTCGGGAGCCACGGAGGTGTCGTTGATGAGTATCCAGTCACGGCGTGTGGAGCCGGGAGTGACATCGCGCAGGACGACGGTTTCCGAGTCGCACACCTCGAGCGCCGAGGCTTCAATCTTAGTCCTGGGACGGCTGAGAGTCTTGATGGTGTAGGTGCTGTCGCTGAAACACTCAGGGTCTGTTCTGTTGAAAGAGCGCACTTTCACGGCATATACGCCAATCGTGTCGTAGCGGTGGTGCGCCTTGGCACCAATCATGGAGTCCACCACGATGGTGTTGGTGTCCACTCCCGAGTAGAACCACCACTTGGTAATGGATGTGTCGCACCCCATCATGTCATTGGGCACAAAGCTCTTGTTGGTCAAGTTCAGGTCGCCGTCGCATGACTTGAGGCTGTCGATGACCATCTGCGGCTTGGTGTTCTGCACACTGACATACACTTTTGACACAAAGGGTATGTCGGGGTTCATGGATGAAGTCATGTCGCAGCGGAACACCTGCAGGTTGGTGTACTGTCCGGCCATGCTGCCTTCGGTAAGCAGAAAGTCATCGATTTGGCAATTGTACACGTTGTTGGTGCTGGTGGTGGGGGTAATGCGGGTAAAGTTGACGGACTCGGGGACGGATGAGACACTGGCAATACCCTCCATGCCGGAGTTGCTCTTATACCACACATAGTTGGTCAAACCCGGAGGAGCTGTGAGTGTGGCCACGGTGGTGGTGGCACCGGCCGGGCAGCCGGAGGTTTTGATTTCCATGGGCATGCATTCACCGGCGATGTAGGCGCAGGCATAGTGCACGCTCATGCTGCAGTCACCGGCACCCACGCGGATGCGCACACGCTGGTAGAGGTAGTTAATCAGGTTGATGGCCACCTTGTTCCAAGGTAGATAGATGTTGCAGCCGTTGGTGCCCGGAGTGTGCTGGCCAGTACTGCCCACGTAGAAAGGCGATACATCGGAGCCGCTACCAGCCGGGGTGGGACGGATGAAACACAGGGTGTCGTGGCCCACGCGCTCCCAGGTGTTGCCCACTTTTTTCTCAATCTCGATGGCAAACTCGGGGTTCTCCGATACGCTGTGCTGTCCGTTTTGCAGCGACAGGGCGTACCAGATAAAGATGAGGCTGTTTTGCGGGCGGACGTCGAATTCATAGCACAGCATCTCGGCCTCGTGCGTTCCGCCGCAGTTGTTGCCCAGGCGGATGGAGCTGGTGTAGGTGCTGTCGGGCGGCAGGTAGGAGAGGTGGTTGCCTGTATTGGGGTCATTGCCGGGTCCTTTGATGACGAAACGCCGCATATAGTCCTGCTGGTTGTTGATGTCAACCGAGTTGCCGTTGGTGCAGCTGCTACCAGATGAGCGCGATGCCAACTGGTTGGCAGGGATTTGCGTGCCCCATTGGCGCATGCCCCAGTCACCGCAGGTGCTCGTGTAGTTGTCTTTGCTGCCTTCGTAGCCATACCACTGGGCGTTGGCGTTGTTGCCGCCGCCCGAGGTGGTGAAAGTTGTGGGGTTTTTCAACCCTTTGCAATAGTTCGAACCCTGGGCGAGGACGGAACTCGACAGCAGCAAGGCTGCTGCCAGGGCAATAGTTTGTACCAAGTGACGTAATTGTGACATAGTTCTATTTTGATTCTTTTGTTTGCATTAACGAGTTTTCTCTACTATTATGACACAGAGGTATCGATTTCGCTGCATTTTTTTAACATTGTTTAAGAAAATAGTTTTGTCTGTTGTTGTGCGTTTTGTGTTAATTAGTTGATTATTAGTGGTTAGTTGTTCGGTTTGTGCATCCTCTGTATTTAAAAAATGTTAACATGTTGTTGAACCGTTTGGTGTCCTCTCTTTGTCCCGAATCAGTCAAAACGCTGTGAGGCCGTTCTTTTTTCGTTATTTATTCCTTTCGTTTCCTATCGTTTTCCCTTTATACGACGAAGAACGATCGAATATGAATGGGAAAACGAGCGAATAAATGACGACGCTACTATGGCACTACCCGGGGGGATGGTATAGGTTTGACGGGTGCCGGGATAAGAAAAAGACAGCCGAAAAAGTCTTCAGCTGTCTTGCCGGTGGGAGTAATTGGATTCGAACCAATGACCCTCTGCTTGTAAGGCAGATGCTCTGAACCGACTGAGCTATACTCCCTTAGTGAGTCCGTGACGGGCTTTCGTCCTCTCGAAATCGTTTGCAAAGATACGAACTTTCTGCGACATGGCAAAAATTTTTTTGCCATTAGGCTAAAAAAATGTAATTTTGCATTGTGAAAGTAACTAATACAGATACTATGAAGAAGTATGGATTTGTTTTGCTGCCAGTGATTTTGCTGTTGTGCGGGGTGTTGTCGTCGTGCAACAGCGACGAGGTGCCGCCCGATGTGATGAGTGAGGAACGCATGGCCTCGTTTTTGCAGGAGGCTTATCTGATTGAGGGCTTTTATGCGGTGGAAACGGGTTTCCACTACGACACGCTGCAGCCCGAGATGATCGGCACCTACGACAGCCTGTTGTCGCGCTACGGTCTCAACCGTGAGACGTTTGAGCACAGTGTGGACTGGTACACTGCGCACCCGGAGGTGTATCAGCGTGTGCACGACACAGTGCTGGCGCGTTTTGAACGCGAGGCGGCACAGTGATGCGTGTGGCACAGGGCGCGGATTAGCGCCGGTCGAGGACTTGCAGGTGCAGGGTGTCTCGCTTGGGGAACTGCAGGGTGTCGTTTTGCGTGTCTTTGATAAGGGGAGGCAGGTTGATCAGCACATGGGCCAACCAGCGGTTGCCGCGCTTGTGCATGTCGAGGGTGCCGTCCTGCTCTTGGATGGGGGTGCTTTTGTGGAATGAGACGATGGCCGTGGTGTCGTCGATGATGTCGACGCCGGTAATGGTTATCTCGGCGGGGGTGTTGCGGCGGATGTACTCCATGTCGGTGTTTGGCATGATGCGTTGCTGGATTACTTCCAAGGTGTTGGTTTGGGTTTCCTGGGTGGCGTAGTCGTAGGCATCGTCAAAACGGTAGTTGCCCATGGCGTCGAGGTAGCCGTAGGCATATTCTTTCAGCTGTTTTTCGCCGCCGCATGATATTGCCAGTAGGAAAAACAAAGGAGAGTGGGTCTAAGACTTTTCATATTTCCTGATAATGTATTTTTTGGTATTCTATATGCCATGGGCGTTTAGGAAACCTTAAAACATCGAAGCCGTTTTGGGGTCACCTACTTTTTTCGCCGATTAGTTCGTGTGTTATTGTTTTTTGGTGTGAAACAGTTGCATCTTTTTGCCATGGATGATAACCGTGTCTGCCACCAACGCTGGTTGGCTGTTGTTGGTTTCGGATTTCGATTCCATAGGACTGTGTGCCAGCCACTCTTTTCCCCGTTTAACCATGTTCAGTGTTCCATCAAAGTTCTTTAGGGGTGTTGTTTTGTGGTACACAACGGTGGCAGTGGTGTCGCTTGTTATGTTAATGTCCTTAATCTCTATCTCGGCAGGAGTGTCTGATGCAATGTACTCTTCTGGTACATTTTCTATCATTTGGAGTGCGAATTGGATGGTGGTCTCCTGTGTCTCGTGGGTGCAGTAGGGTATGGCTTCGGACACTTTATAGTTTGCCATCGCATAGGAATATTTATAAGCATAGTCCGCTATCCTGTCCGAGGTGTTTGTGCAGGAAGCTGCAATAAATATGGCTGCAATGGCAAACCACTTTTTTGTGTAAGTTGTCATGTTTAATAATGAAAAGGGTGTTGGTTATTTGTGAAAAGAGTAGAGACTGCACTTCTCTAAGTGCAGTCTCTTTTGATTCTGTAATACGAAGAGAATTGTTATTAATTCTTCTTCTTTTTGAGGCCTCCAACGTTGTTGGTGTGGATAGTGGTGCCTTCGTTGGTGGTGACGGTGGTCTCACCAGTCAATTTACCATCCTTGGTACCCATTTTGAGAGAACCGCCAGAAGTGGAAATCGTCACGCCTTCTTCTTTGGTAACGTTTTTCCCAATCTTAGGCTCTTCTTTCTTGGCAGTGGCCTTTTTCTTGGCCGGAGTAGCTTTCTTAACGGGTTCTTCAACCACCACCTCCTCAACGGGGGTAGAGTCAATGACCTCTTCAACAATGCTGTCTACCACAGGAACCATGGTGTCGATAGCTTCCTCAGCAGGAGCGTTGTTGTTGCAAGCTGCGGCAAGACTCATGACTGCAATGGCAAGAGCCAAGGTTCGAAAATACTTTTTCATTACGATATCTGTTTAAAAAATTGATTACAGGATAGTAGCTTTGGGGCTCTTGCTCATTTTAGCAGACTTTTCAGCAGTATCCCACTGAGCATTGTTGAAAGTGATTTCAAGGTGCTTGGTGACTTGAGTTTGGGTAGAGAGATATTCAGGCAGGCTGAAGAGGTTGCCGCTGGCAGTGCCGCTGATGGTCTTGGCGTTTAAGTCAATAGCGGTCACGTTGACAGTGAAGCCTTGAGTGGGCTGCCAATTGGGGAGTTGGCTGCCAACTCTGCCAGAGAGAGAACCATCTTCATCAACGGTGTAGTCATCGTCATTTTCATAGTAGAAGAAATAGTTGTAGTCCTGCTGGTCGTGGGTGTAGGTGCCGGGAGTGCAGCCAGCGTAGCCGGAGATGTGGGGTGTGTCATTGCGTTCATAGTCTTTGTAGCCTTCAATGAGTACGATGTTGGCTTGTTGGCTGTAGTCGGCGCCAAGAATAGTGGTGGCTTTCCAACTTTCCTGGTCAAAAACTACTTTCAGACCATCGGCCTCACCAAAGTTGGCCATGTAGTTGAGGTTACTGGTAACGGTCACTTGGCGGGGATTATCAGTGTTTCCATCGTTCCAGTTGATAAATTTGTAACCTTCGTTGGCAGTGGCGGTGAGGGTGACAACAGCAGCGGAATCGTAGGTGCCGCCGCCAGTAACGGTGCCAAACGCATCGTTGTTGGAGGTCACTGTGACGGTGTACTTGGGTTTTACGGGGGTCACAGGCGCTTCGGGCTTCTCGGTGCAGCTGGCCAGGATGGAGCCAGCAACCAGCATGATGCTGAAAAATTTGATTACGTTTTTCATCTTTTGTGTTGTTTTTTAATTGTTTATAATGTTAATTGTTCGTTTTTCCTCATTGCTTATATTTTGCAAAAGTACAACTTTTTTATTAAATGGTGTTTTTTTTTCTTTTTTTTAGTAATTTTTTTGACTTGGAGAAAGTTGACTGCCGTGATGGACGGGGCGGCCGGCTATGATTTTATGTCGAGTGCATCGCGGATGCCGTTGCCGAGGAGCATGAAGGCGAGGACGAGGAGCATGATGGCCAGGCCGGGCAGGAGGGCGAGGTAGGCGCTGTCGAGCAGGATGTAGCTGTAGTTTTCCTTCACCATGGTGCCCCACGAGGGCATGGGGGGCTGCACACCGATGCCAAGGAAACTGAGTCCCGCCTCGAGGAGTATGGCGCTGGCAAAGTTGGCGGCTGCCACAACGATGACGGCGCCGGTGATGTTGGGCAGTATGTGGCGGAAGATGGTACGGAACGAGCTGTAGCCGAGGGCTCGGGCAGCCTCGACGTATTCTTTCTCCTTGATGCTGTAGACTTGTCCGCGCACCACACGGGCAATGTCGACCCACATGGTGAGCCCCACGGCCACGAAGACTTGCCAGAATCCCTTGCCGAGGGCGAAGGTGATGGCTATGACGAGGAGCACGGTGGGGATGGACCAGACGACATTGATGAGCCAGGTGATGAGGTTGTCGACCCAGCCGCCGTGGTAGGCTGCCAGTGCGCCGAGGGTGATGCCGATGAGCAGAGCGATGAGGACGGCTATGAAGCCCACGGAGAGGCTGACGCGGCTGCCTATCATTATCATGCTCAACACGTCGCGCCCGTAGGCATCGGTGCCGAGGAGGAAGGTGCGTTCATGCAGTTTGACGACTCTTTCGCGTGCTATGGTGAAGGGCTCGCCGGCAATGGGCACTACGTGCAGGCTGTCGGCTTCCGTTTGGCAGGAGGCGACGGGCAGGGCGGTGTAGGGGAGGGGTTTCCCGGTTAGGAATGAGCCTCCGGGTTTGTCGACGGGGTCGTAACAGAGGAATGTGGCGCGGCTGCCGGGTTTCAGGGTGGCGAGTTCGAGGTACTGCTGGTTGCAGTAGGGGGTGTGGTCGGGTGTGACGAGGTAGCCGAGAATGGCCACAAGGACAAAGAGCCCTATGACCACGAGGCTGGCCACAGAGAGGCGGTTGCGGCAGAAGCGGTGCCATGCAAGGTGGCTGAGAGAGGTGCTCTGCCCGGGAGCCTGCTGCTTGAGGAAGCGGCGGTGCTTTTTGCTGAATAGCGCCTGTAGGGTCATGGGCGTTGGCGGGATTTAGAGAAGACCCAGTTCGAGTTTCACCTCTTCGCTGAGGTTGTTGAAATCCCACGGCGGGTCGAAGGTGAGTTCCACATCGACGGACTTGATGCCTTGTATGTAGCCCACCATTTGTTTCACTTCCATGAACATGTATTCGGCTTCGGGACAGTCGGGAGCCGTCATGGTCATGAGGATGCGGACGTTGAAGTCGTCGTCGATGTCTATCTTGTAGATGAGGCCGAGGTCGTAGATGTTGACGGGTATCTCGGGGTCGTAGATGTTCTTCAGACAGTTGACGATGGCACTGTTGAGGGTTTCTTTGGTGGGGGTCATGGCGTTATTGTTTTTGAGAGAATGCAAGGGCGTAGAGCTTCATTTGCTTGACCATGGAGGTGAGGCCGTTGGAGCGAGTGGGGGAGAGGTGCTCCTTGAGGCCTATCTGGTCGATGAAGTGGAGGTCGGCGGCGAGGATGTCCTGCGGGGTCTGCCCGTCGAGGGCGCGGATGAGGAGGCTGATGATGCCTTTGGTGATGACGGCGTCGCTGTCGGCCTTGAACCACAGGCGCCCGTCGCGGTGCTCGCAGCTGAGCCACACGCGGCTTTGGCAGCCTTTGATGAGGTTGCTGTCGGTCTTGTCTTTCTCGTCGATGACGGGGCATTCCTTGCCGAGGTCGATGAGGTAGGCGTATTTGTCGAGCCACTCTTCGTAGCAGGAGAACTCCTCGACAATGGTGTTTTCTATTTCCTGTATGGTCATATTATCTGTTATTAGTCTTTTTATTTTGGGGCGGTGCGGATGAAGAAGATGGCTATGACGCCGAATACTGCCTGGGGCAGCAGCACGGCGATGAACGGGTTGAGGGTGCCGAAGATGGCATAGACTGTGGAGACTTTCATGAAGACGATGAAGGCAAAGGCCAGTGCGATGCCGATGGCCAGGTGCACGCCGATGCCGCCGCGTGTCTTGCGGCTGGACACTCCCACGCCGATGAAGGTCATGACGATAATGGCCAAGGGGTTGAGCAACCGCTGGTAGAGCTCTATCTTGGCGGTGACAACGGTTGAGGAGCCCCGCATTTTCTCGCGGACGATGTAGTGGTAGAGCTGGGTGGAGTTCATGTCGGGGATGTTGTCGGCCGCGCGGTTGAAATCGTCGGGTGAGATGCCGAGCCGCCGTTGTGAACAGGCGCTGCGCGTAAGGTGCTCCTTGGGACCGTCGACGGTGCGGTGGACGAAGTCTATGCACTCCCACTTGTTGGTGAGGGTGTCGAACTGTATGGAGGAGCAGGATATGCGGTCGACAAGGCGGTAGTCTTCGTCGTACACATCGCGATGGAACTGGCTTACCGTCATGGTTTGTGCGTTGTAGCTTTCGGCATAGACCTGCACTCCTTTCTTGGCCTGGAAGTGTATGTTGCTGAAGTAGCTGGGGCGGAGACGGTAGATGTACTGGTTCTCGAATTCAGTGAGGTAGCGGTTGTTGACGGGTATCAGGAAGTTGCCGAAGAGCAGCACCACAATGGCCACGATGACGGAGCCGTAGAGATAGGGCCGCAGCATGCGGCGGTAGCTGATGCCGCTGCCGAGGATGGCTATTATCTCGGTGTTGCCCGCCATCTTGGAGGTGAAGAAGATGACGCTGATGAATATGAAGAGCGGGCTGTAGAGGTTGACGAAACCGGGGATGAAGTTGAGGTAGTA
>JAEEGI010013268.1_pt1 | contig 17501 bp, 17 predicted proteins | sample 8958751 | NCBI WGS metagenome assembly JAEEGI01 (sample SAMN16246545, study PRJNA631951) | gut metagenome | biome: gut microbiome; feature: rumen; material: KS-attached | host: Bos | place: Iran: Karaj | collected 2018-10
AATTCCTCGTGGTATGGCAGGTGGCTATACACAAATGCTTCCAAAGGAAGAAAGAACACTTGTATATACTAAGAAAGAATTAGAAGAACAAATTATAACATTATTATCAGGACGTGCTAGTGAAGAACATTATTTACATGAAATATCTACTGGCGCTAGTGATGATTTAAAGAGAGCTACAAAAATAGCAAGAGCTATGGTTACTGAATATGGTATGAGTTCACTTGGACCTATGCAATTTGAACATAGAAGTGAAAGCGTATTCTTAGGACGTGATTATAATCAAACTAAAAATTTCTCAGATCAAGTAGCACTTCTAATTGATCAAGAAGTTAAGAATATTATAGATGAATGCTATAAACAAGCTAAAGGTATTGTTTCAAGAGAAAAGAAACTTGTTGATTTATTAGCTCAAAGATTAATGGAAAATGAAACATTAACTAAAGAAGAAATTGAAGAAATTGTAGAAAAAAATAGTAAATATAAAATTAATCATGATGAAAAAGAAGATGAAACTGAAAAGGAACCTGAAAAAGAAGTAAAAGCAACTAAGCAAAACAAGAAAAAAGAGGAAAACTAATTTTGGAGATTACAATTCAGTAATCTCTTTTTCTGCAATAAGGAGGAAATATGAAAGATAAGACATTATTAATATTAGCTGCTGGTATGGGTAGTAGATTTGGAGGATTAAAGCAATTAGAACCAATTGGTCCTAATGGAGAAGTAATAATAGATTATTCTATTTACGATGCTATTAGAAATGGATTTAATAAAATAGTATTCATTATTAGAGAAGTTAACTATCAAGATTTCTTAGATACAGTTGGTAAAAGAATTGAAAAGTATTGTAAAAAGCATAAAGTAAAAATAGAATATGTATTTCAAGATTATTCTAATGTACCTAGTAAATTTAAAATACCAGAAGAAAGAGTTAAACCTCTAGGAACAGCTCATGCTATATTATGTGCTAAAGATGCTATAAATGAACCATTTATTATTATTAATGCTGATGATTTTTATGGAAATGATGCATTTAAACAAGCAAGTGAGTTTATTGATAAGAATAAAGATGAAAACACAATTGGATTAGTAGGATACAATGTAGTAAATACTCTTACTGAAAATGGATCAGTTAAAAGAGGTATTTGTAATATAAAAGATGGTTTACTAGAGAGTGTTGATGAAAGTGAAATAACTGTAGTAGATGAAAAAATACAAGCTGTATCACTTGGAAGTGGAAAATTATCAATAATCGAACCACAAAAGAAAGTTTCTATGAATATGTTAGCATTCAATCCTAATTTCTTTGATTATATTGAAGAGAACTTTGAAGAATTCTTAGCTAACTCTGATTTATTAAAAGCAGAATATTTAATGCCAGATGTATTATCTAAAGGTATTAAGAGTGGTAAATATAAAGTAAAGATGATAGATACTGATGCTAAATGGGTAGGAGTTACATATAAAGAAGATAAAGAAATGGTAGTATTCTACATAAATAGTTTAATTGAAGATAAAGAATATGATAAAGATTTATGGAAGATTTAATTGACATAATTAAATTATAAGTATAATATCTTTTAGGAAGGGGATAATATGATATTATTTATTGATACACATGCTAGTTTAATTACAATAGCATTAAAAAATAAAAAAGATTTATTTGTAAAGACACAAGAAAGTGAATATAGTCACTCTGTTTTTACTATGCCTATGATTGAATCAATTTTTAAAGAGAATAATTTAGATGTACATGATTTAAAAAAGATAATCGTAGTCAATGGCCCAGGAAGTTTTACTGGTATTAGAATAGGATTATCTATTGCTAAAACAATGGCATATGCTTTAAAAATTGATATTAATACTATATCTAGTTTAACTGCATATTTAGTAAGCAATGATACTAAAGAAAAGAGAAAAGCAGTTATTGAAGATAATAAAGGCTACTATATAAGCGTATTTGATGAAAATAATAAAAATATAGTACCTGAATATTATGCAGAAGAAGATAATGAAGATTATCCTCAAGTAGAAGAAAAATTAGATGTTGGTAAAATAATAGACTATTGTAAAAACATGAAAAGTGAAAATCCTCATTTTGTTAAGGCTAACTATATTAAGAAAATTGAGGTGGAAAAATGATAGAGAAAATAGAAATATCTGATACAGATTCTGTATATAATTATATGGATGGTGAAAAAATACTAGGATATTTAGAGATAAGACTAGTTGATGGTGTTATTGATATTATGAATTTATTTGTTAATGAAGAAAATAGAAAAGAAGGTATAGGAACTGCATTAATGAATGAAGTAATTGAAAAAGAAGATTATAATAGAATAATGCTTGAAGTAAATGAGAATAATAATGAAGCCATAAGATTATATACTAGATTAGGTTTTAAAGAGATTAGTTTAAGAGATAGGTATTATGGTGAAGATACAGCTATTATTATGGAGAAGGTGAAATAATGAAAGATGTATATATTTTAGCAGTTGAATCTTCATGTGATGAAACAAGTGTAAGTATTATTAAAAATGGATATGAAGATATAGCAACAGTAATTAATTCACAAATAGATGTACATACTAAATATGGAGGAGTAGTTCCAGAAGTAGCTAGTAGATTACATTTAGAAAATATAACTATGGTAATAGATGAATGCTTAGATAGAGCTAAAATGAAATTAGAAGATATTGATGCATTTGCTTGTACATATGCTCCAGGATTACTTGGTAGTTTACTTGTTGGAGTAGAAGCTACAAAAGCATTAGCATTTATATATAACAAACCATTTATAGCAACAAATCATATGATGGGACATATATATGCTAATATGATAGGAAATCATTTAGAATATCCATTATTATCTTTAATAGTATCAGGTGGACATACTGATTTAATATTAATGAATTCAGAAAATGAATTTGAATATTTAGGTCAAACACTAGATGACGCTATTGGAGAAGCATATGATAAAGTAGCAAGAATATTAGATTTACCTTATCCAGGTGGACCTAATGTTGAAAAGTTTGCATTAGAAGGTGAACCTACATATCAAATGCCTAAAATATTAGATGATGATTCATTTAATTTTAGCTTTAGTGGTATTAAGAGTCACTGTAATAATATAGTTCATAATGCTCATCAAAGAGGAGAAAAAATTAATAAGAATGATTTAGCTAGATCTTTCCAAGATTGTGTAACAAATCATTTAGTTGATAAAACTCGCAAAGCATTAGAAAAATATAAATTAAAGACTTTCTTAATTAGTGGTGGAGTTGCTGCTAATTCACATATAAGAGAATCATTAAAGAGTATGTGTGAGAGTATAGGTGTTGAAATGCATATGCCAGAAAAAAAATATTGCACAGATAATGCAGCAATGATAGGCGCAGCAGCATATGTTTTATATAAAAATAAACAATTTGCACCACTTTCAACTAATGCACAAAGTCATGTAAGATTATAAAATAAAACACTAGAATTTCTAGTGTTTTTTAATATCCTAATTTTCCTTCTAATGAATCATCATTATCAATTAATTCTTGTACATCAATTTCTCTATATTTAGTTTTAGTATCTCTAAATATCATTTTTTTAATACCGCTATTTATAATAAATCTTTTGCACATAGCGCATGGCATAGAGTTTTCAACATAGTTACCAGTTTTAACATCAATACCTACTTCATATAATGTAGCACCTAACATATCTTTTCTTGGAGCAGATATTATTGCATTTTGTTCAGCATGAACACTTCTACATAATTCATATCTTTCTCCCCTAGGTATGTTTAATTCTTCTCTAACACATTTACCAATGTCAGTACAATTTTTTCTACCTCTTGGAGCACCATTATATCCAGTTGCGATTATCTCATCATCTTTAACAATTACGCAACCCCATTTTCTTCTTAAACATGTAGCTCTTTCTAAAGCAGCTTCTGCCATATCTAAATAATAATTATTTTTGTCTATTCTTTTCATATTATCCTCTTTTCTTTACTTTTTTCTTGCTCTATGATATTCAGATTCCATAAGATCTATATCACCACTTCTTTGATTGAAATATTTAATATACATTTCCATTCTTTCAGGATCAAATTCAAAATCAATATCTTTAAAATAGAATTTATGAATTAAATATTGATTATATAAATCAGGGTATTTTCTCAAAGGATCACAAGAACTAGAATATAGAGGTTTATCAAGACCACTATGTTTGATTGGTTTAGATGAATAAAAACTATCTAAATATATATCTCTAATTAGTGTATCTGTATATTCGTTTGTTTCTATTCCTAATTCATCAACTAATTCACTAATATACTCTTTATATTGTCCTCTATAAACATATGGAATTTTACTTTCATTAGCAATTGTCGCTATTAAATAATTATATAAAACCATAAATTCTCTAATAATTATATCACTCTTTGAATTATCTCTTTCTTCAGGTTGAGTTGTTGAGTTTTCTTTTTGTTCCCAATACTTTTTCTTTCTTGAGTCTTTATGTTCTAGAGTATTAGCTATATCAAATAAATATCTTAATTTTTTACTTAATTCAGTACTACCTTTTTCTATATAATTATTACTATTACTATACGTTAGATTATTTCCAACTAATACATTATTTTCAATAATATAATAGTCTTTTAATTCTCCTGAACTATCTATTACAGCATATAAACTAATTACAGGTTTAGAGTGACCTTCAGTTAGTGATAATCTTTTTTCAATATCACTGTGGAATATACTAGTTACTCTTTTTCCAAAATTAAATGTACATTTGAAATTTTGTCTAGCTTGTTTATCTTGTATGCTTTCCGGAACAATATATTTACCTGGATCACAAATATGTATTCCTACTATATATTTATTACCATCCTTGTAGACACTTAATCCATCTTCTCTTACGTAAGTGCCATTATTATCTATTGTAATAATAATATCATCTTGTTGATCACTACCAGGTAAAATTATTCTTTGATTAGTTAGTTTTGTTTCAATTAAATATTTATCTAATACTTCATCTCTTGTAAGTCCTCTTCTTATACCATTAACAATCATATATAATTCATTAGCATATGAAGAGTCAGAAGGTATTTCTAAAAGCTTATCTAAATATTTATCTTTGTCTATATTAGATGCATATAATACTTTTAATAAACTTATGTAGTAATAAGCTAAATTAGAATTATCTTTTATAGCATCAATTGCTTTATCAAATGCATATTCAAACAATGTATTATTATCTTCTAAAATAGATAATTTATTAATATTAATTATTTTTTTAATAATATTAATATCTTCTGTTCTATCTATTAATGCTTTAATAATTGAAATTATATCATCTACTTTTAAATTCTTATCAAGTACAATTTCATCCAATTTATTAGCACATGCTAGTAAATCATCATTTAAATATTTATTAGCTAGTATTATTATATTTTCTCTAGCTTTTTTAATACGTATTCTATTTGTATCTATTTGATCTCTATTAAAATCTGAAGTACCACAAATATATGCTATAAAGTTTATTATTTTTTCTAGCATATCAATATTGGTTTCATTAGGAACCATATCAGTTATAAAATAATTTAATAATTTAAAAGATCTACCAATTAACTGTGATTTAGTTCTACAACTATTAGAAGTGGACATAAAAAAGTCAATGCTAGCTTCATTAATGTCATCTTCTTTAATAAAATTGTACAAGTCTTTTTTTACCACAGCATACCTCGCTGGTATATATATTATCAAATAATTTCAGTAAAAACAATAATTGTGATATAATTTTATTAAGGAGATTATTATGTATAAATATAAGAAGATAAGTATTAATTTTTTAACTTTCGCATATATAGTACTAACTATTATTGAATTAATTAAATTCTTAACAGCTAGTAACAATATATATGGAGTTATTTATTTGTGCATAAATTTGGTTATTATATTTTTATTAGTACCAGTTTGTTATAACTATAAGAAATATTATTCTGGTGTTAGATTAAGTAAGCTTATAATAATTATATTGCTTGGTATATTTAGCAGCTATATATTAGGCTCTATCGTTTTAAACAATTTGAACTATATAGATGGATCTAAGGATTACATGAAATCTATATTTGTTATAAAGAATATTTTGAAGGGTATTATATATGGACTTCTATTTATATTTACTCTTCTTGAATTTAAGCTCGATAAATTGCTTATAAAAAACATTAATAAAGATAAAAAAAAGAGTTGATTAATTGACTCTTTTTTGATATTATAAATGGCAACAACCTGTGACAATATAAGAAATAGTTGACAAATCTTAACTTTTATGTTATAATATGTGTGCTTTTACAAAGGGGGTAAAAAATATGAACAAACAATTAAGAGACAAAATAGAAGCAACTATAAAAGAATTAGACATGGAGATTGGTAGAAAGAAAAGCCAATATAATAATTTAGTGATTGATTATAACAATCACGTAGAAGGAGTTACAGCTGCTAAGATTAATGAGTTAGTTAGATATGCTAAAGAACTTGTAGCAAAGAAAAATCAAGCAGTTATAGATCTTAAAGATTATGAACTTGCTGCTGCTGAAAAAAATACTAACTATAGACATTTCATTATAGTAGAAAATGATTTAGCTAGTAGATACGAAGTAGAATTAATAGATGACTTCGTAGTAGATAATGCTGAACAAGTTGAAAGAGCTACTCAAACTAAAGTTGTTGAACAACCAGTTGTTCAAGTACAACAACCAAAGAACCATACTTTTAGAGATGTAGTAATTGGTGCATTATTAGTTGGAGCTGCTGTAAGTATTGCATCTTGTGCTGATCATAATAATAGATTCACTAAAAAAGAAACAACTTCTCAAGTTGATGAAGGTGAATTCGAATCAGCTTATGACAAATTCATTGAAAAGGTAACTGGTATATTTACTGGTCACAGAGCACCAAGTGATGAACCAGCAACTCCAGTAGCACCTGCTGAAGAAATGCAAACAGGTGATGTAGAATACGGAGTTAAAGATGATGAAGTTACTGCTGTATATGGACATTTAACAGATGCTAGCGATGAAGCTCAAGTTATGGCAAGAGCTCAAGCTATCTATAAAAATCACATTGATTTACCAAATGTTCCAGCTGCTATGAAAGCTCAATTAAGTGTTGAAACTATAGCTAATATGATTAGAGTATCAAATGGTGAATTAGCTATCATAGATGGTAGACCTTATTATGAAATGGATATAATGGATATGATTGCAAATGATTTCGCATCATATTACAATGCAACATCATTCGTTCAATTCGGAACTAACTTACAATTTGCTCCTGTATCTGTATTCTTTGAAGAAGATACATTAGCTTATGAATCAGCTAAAATGCATGATCAATATGCTGCTAGAATTTATGAAGATATTAGAGGAAATCAAGTTGAACAATTCAGACAAGATTCAATTGCTTGGGGTGAATTTGTTAGAGATACATTTATATATAATGACTTTACTGGACAAGTTCCAAGTATTTGGCAAATGGATACTGGTTCAATGTTCCCATTAACATCTGCTATCATTTCTCTATATGGACCTACAATCCAAGAATATTCTCAAGGTGTAGATTTAGCTAGAAGAGATGGAAATAATATGTTTGGTGATACATTCGGAATTTGTATTCCATTCTGTTATAATGAACATAATGAATTAACTGAAATTCCTTTATCAAAATTAATATATGATATTAACTATACACCAATGAACGATTTAGCAAGAAGAGCTGGTATGTATGAGCAATGGGCTAGTGAACATACTCCAATCACAGTTAATATGTGGAATAATTCAAACGATTATATGACTGATAAATACGAAAGAGAAGTAGGCTTCGGAAGATCTTTAAATTAATTAAAGGGGGAAAATAAATATGTATAGTAATGAAAAGAAAGGATTTAGTTTACTAGATCTAATTGTAAAAATTATATTTGCAGCTTTATTCATTTTCATACTAGTATGGCTATTCCAAAAGAAAGTTCCAAATATGGCTCCTTTCTACAGTAATGTATTCAGAGAAAATATTGCTTATATGCAATCAGCTGGTGAAAGTTACTTTACTGATGATAAAATGCCAAAGGAAATTGGACAAGAGGAAAAAATTACTTTAGATAGTATGATCCAAAGAAAATTAATAATTCCTTTTGTTGATGAAGATGGTAATGCTTGTAATGTTTATGAATCTTATGTAAGCATGACTAAAACAGATTTAGGTTATGAATTAAAAACTAACTTAGTTTGTCCAAAAGAATCTGATTATACTATTAAGATCTTAGGATGTCATACTTATTGTAAAGATGCTGCTTGCTCTAAGAAATGTCGTGTTGAGCAAATAACTCAATATCAATTCAAGAAGAAAGTAACTAGTACTACTACTAAGTATAGCTGCCCAAGTGGTTATACATTAGATGGTAAGAAATGTACTAAGAAAGTATTAGTTGATACTAAATCAGCTGAACATACTACAACAACACCACATGAAATAGTAGAACCAGCAACATTAGTAGTTGTAGGTAGTAAATGTGTATCTGCTGATAGAATTACTAATAAATCTTATACAGAAAAATTAACTAATAAAGAATATACTGCTAAAGTTACTAATAAAGAATATACTGATAAAGTTAGTGGTAAAGAATATACTGAAAAATTAACAAATAAATCTTATACTGATAAGATTACAACAACTACTCCAGCTACAACTAAGAAAGAACCATATACTTGCCAAAAAACTAAGACTGAGAGAAGATGTACTACTACATATCAATCTTATTCATACTCTTGTAACTGTTCAGGTTCTTGGTATCATGGACAATATGTAACAAGTTGTAGCACATGTTCAGGATCAACTCCTGTTGAATCTTGTAGTGATGTAAGTGTTCCTTACAATGATACTTGCTATAGAGATGTAACAGTTCCTGGATCAACTACTTATAGTTGTCCAAGTGGATATACTAAAGAAGGTTCTGGATCATCATTAAAATGTTATAAGAATACTTATAGTTGTCCAAGCGGATATGCATTCGATCCAACAAAATCACAAACATTATGTTATAAGTGTACTGATGGTAGTCAATATTATACTTGTCCAGATAAGACTTATACATTAGATGGTAATAAGTGTAAGAAAACTATTACTGATACAACAACTGACTTAAGATGTGATAGTGGTTATGTTCTTGAAGGTAATAAGTGTAATAAGTATTCAACTGATACTAAAGACGCTACTGGAAAGAAAGAAACTAAGACATCTTGGAAATATAAATGGAGTGAAAAATCTTCTTTATCTGGATGGACTAAGACAGGAAAAACAAAAACAGTAAAAGGTAAAGAAATTTGTGAATAAAAAGGTGAGCAATCACCTTTTTTCATTGCATTTATTTAGTGTTTTGAGTAAAATATATATAGAGGTGTCAAGATGAAGAAAAACAAAAAAACAATAACAATTATAGCAATAGCTGCGTTTGCAGTATTATTTATAGGATTATCATTTTTAATTGATACAAGTGGTTCTAAACCTGCTAAGAAGAATAGTGATGTTCCAAGTGCATATGATTGGCTAGCTGAGACTCAAAAGAAGGATGACTCAATAATAACTGTTTTAGCTTTAACTACTTGTCAATATTGTCAAGCATATAAACCTATCATTACTAAGGTAGCAAATGACTATAATCTTAAATTATTCTTCTATGAAGTAGATTCATTAAGTAATGCTGAAAGCGAAATTTTAACATCAAGTTATGAACTTAAGAATTATGAAGGATATGTTCCATTCACATTTGTATTACAAAATGGTGAAGTTGTTAGTGATAATACAGGATATATGGATGAAGAAGCAACTATTAAATTTTTAAGAGAAGCAGGTGTTATAAAAGACTAGGAAACTAGTTTTTTTATTTATAATATAGTATAATTTTATTGGGTGGACATATGAAAAAGATATTATTATATTCATTATTATTTTGTCTAATCGTTATTTTTAGTAAATATTTTTTATCTAATTATAAAATAGAGTATAAAGTTAATAATTATACGGTTAAAACTATTTATAAAGATAAGAGATTTTACTATGAAATAATAGGGAAAGATAATAAGTATAATTTTGATGTATATATGGATAGAAAACCTAATAAAACGGTTATATCTAAAATAGAAGAAATAAATGGAGAAAACTTTTCTTGTATTTATCCAACTATTAAAGATGTTAATACTTATCCTCTTTGTTATTTAGATGGCGTATATACTGATTATCATCTAATTGATTCAGAGTTACTAGATATATATAAAGAAGAAAAGATTGAATTAAAGAGTGAAGCAAGTGATTTTGTATTATATGATAACTTGAATTCTAATGAATATGTTGCTTTATGGAATTATAAAGGATATATTTTAATGAATGGTAAAGAATATAATAATGTAACTATTTTCGATAAAGATAAATATGATAATTCATTAGCTTATCAAATTAACAATATTATTTATATGGCTGACTATAATCAAGAGCATGAATATACAAAATTAATAACATTAGATATTACTAATGGTAAGATTGGATCTATAGAATTAGAAAATACTTTAGATTTTGATTCATATTTTGTAGGAAACGTGGGTAAAAAATTATATATTTTTGATAATAAACATGCTGTATTATATGAAATCGATGTAAAGAAAAAGAAAACTACTATAAAATCTAATAATGAAATGGGTTATGTAAAATACGAAAATGGTGAATTTATTAGCTGTAGTAAATCTGAATATAAAGTTGATAAAATAAAATATAATAGTGATAAATCTATTTATTCATATAATTCTACAGATGAAGGAACATATAAAAGTGTTAGTGATAATTCATCAATTATTCAAAAAATAAGTAATAATAATTTGAATTATGTAAATGAAAGTGATAATAAACTATTCTATTCTTATGAAGATTATTTCTATTATTATTTACCTAACAAAGGGCAAGTTACATTATTCTATAATTATGAATTAACATTTAACAATAATAATACAATATTTGTATATATAAAATAAAAGACTAATACTAGTCTTTTTTTATTTATAATGATATAATTACTATAATAGGAGTTGGTTAAGTTGATAATTAGAAAACCTTATGCTTTTTTGATTAAAAACTTTAGAATTATACATGGTTTTTTACTAGTATTAATTGTTTTTCTAGCCTCTAAAACCTTAAATGCATATAGTTTTTTTAGTGCATACGTAAGTAATAGGGGAATGGGTAATATTGAAGGTAAAGAAAACTTTATCACTTTTTCCATGTATGTAATAGCTGCTTTTATTATAGCTATTTGTGCTCTTATATATTTTATTCTTTCAATAAAGAATAAAGATAGAAAAATATATCTATACTCAATACTATATTACATAATAATGATTGTATGGTTTACAATACTTCATTCAACTTTCAAAACTTTAATGGATGAATCATTAGATGTAGAATCGGTAAGAGTATATAGAGACTTCTGTTTGATGATATTTTTACCACAAGTAGTATTGATTCTTATAATGTTTTCTAGAGCATTAGGATTTAATCTAAAACAATTTGAATTTAAAAAAGATTTAGAAGAAATGGATATAGAGGTAACCGATAGTGAAGAAGTCGAGTTATCAATGGGTAATGAATCTTATAAGATTGCTAGATTCTTTAGAAAATTATTAAGATTAACTAAATATTTTATTATAGAAAATAAAGAATTTGTTATTACATTTAGTTCTATAGTTGCTCTTATACTAACATTCTATGTATTTAAATCATTTGATGTACGTGTCGCTAGTATAAATGAAGCAGAGCAAATATATGCAAACTCTCTATATTTGACAGCAGATGAAAGTTACATGACAGAAAGAGATATGAATAATAATCTTATTGATCAAGATAGGAAATATATATTAGTAAAAGTAACATTAGATAATAAATCATGGAATGATATTTCACTTGATAGATCATCATTTAGATTAATTGTTGGTGAAAATATGTTATTTCCTGAAATGAGTGTTAATGATAAATTTAGTGATTTTGGTAGAATATTTAATGAATCTACAATAGTTTCAGGTGATACTCAAACATATATAGTAGTATTTTATATAAGTGAAGATGATATTAGAGATAATTATATATTTAGAGTAAAAGATCCAACTATAAATGATTATAAAGATATATTAATTAAACCTAAAGATTTAGATAATGTACATGATAATGGTATATATAATTTACCAGCTGAAGTAAAACTTGAAAAATCTATATTAAATAATTCATCAATAATTATTAGTGGATATGAAATAGCGGATAGATTCTATGAAAAATATAATTATGTTGTAGATGGAAGTAATAGACAAGGAACATATACAATAATTCCTTCTATAAAAGGTAGAGGATCTAATACTATTATTAAGTTAAAAACAGAACTAAAACTAGATGATAGTATTACAATGTCAAAACGTATAACTAAATCAAGTGATTTGATTGGATATTATGGATTTATTAAATACAAATTAGATGAGGAAGATATAACTTCTAAAATGTATCCAATAACTGTAGAATATGCAGTTGATAAATTTGCTTATGCAGAGATACCAATGGAAGCAAAAAATTCACCTTCACTTGAATTAATCCTTTTAATTAGGGGAGAAAAGTACACAATTATCTTGAAATAGTGCATATTATTTGATATAATTATATGCACATGGAACCGTAGCCAAGTGGTAAGGCCCCGGTCTGCAACACCGTCATCGCCGGTTCAAATCCGGCCGGTTCCTCCATATGTAAACTAGTAACTCGAAAGAGTTACTTTTTTATTTCTTTAAAAAAGATGTTTTAAGTGATAAAATATATATGGTGATAATATGAAAATAGCTGTATTTTCTGATATACATGGTAATTATCAAGCACTTGATGCTATTATGAATAGAATAGAAAAAGATAACTATGATAGAATTATTTATTTAGGTGATGCTGTAGCATTAGGACCTGATTCTGATTTATGTATGGAAAGACTTAATAATTCAAAAGTAGAATTCATATTAGGTAATCATGAATTATATGTTACTAGAGGACATGAAATAGATCCAGATATGGATGAAAGAGAAATAAAACATAATGATTGGGTTACTAAATCACTAAAAAAATCAAAAATTAATGATAATAATAATTTAAAGGTTGAATTAGAATTAAACGGAAAGAAGTTTTGTTTTAAACATTTCTTATTAGATGAAAAGAATAAGTATCCATTTAAACATTTAGATATGTTTCAAACAGATGCATATAAAGAAGAATTTAATAAAGAAAAATATGATTATATATTTTATGGTCATTTGCATGAAGAAAGATATGATAGATTAAATGGAAAAGAATTCTATGGTATTGGAAGTAGTGGTTGTAGGCATAATAGTAAAACATATTTTTACTCAATTGAAACAGATAAAAATAAAATAAAGATTAACAAAGTAAAATTAAGTTATAACAGAAAAAGATTTTTAAATAGAATGAAGACTGTTAGATACTATGATAAGAAAATATTAGGAGAAATATTCTTTGGTATTTATTGAATAAAATAGACATTTTTTGTATAATATTCTTGGTGATATGAAGTGAATCTAATTAGAGATTTTATGAATCTTGAGACAGAATTACAACACGAATTAGGCATATTAGTAATAGTAGGTGTTGCTATTGTAATTGCTATTATTGTGTTAACTATAATAAAGTTTATAAAGGATAAAAAATAGGGTGCGAAATTGAAAAAGTTAAAAGGGAAGATTGTTAATTTATTTAATAAAATTTTTAAGAAAGAAGATAAAAGACTTAATTCATGTTATTGGATTGGTTTTTTAATTATATACTTAGAATTAGTATATCGTATATTTGTAATAGGAAATCTTGCTACATGGAATGCATTGTTTGTAGTATTATTTAGTATTCCATGGATAGTATTATTTTCTTTTTTAACTTGTTTATTTAATGAGAAAGCAAATAAAGTAATAACAATAATTATTTCTTCTTTATTAATACTAATATCTCTAGCACAAATCGTATATTTTAACTTCTATGGATCAATATTCTCAGTATTCTCAATCACAGCAGGAGGAGCAGGACAAGTTGCTCAGTTCTGGGTATCAATATTAGAAGTAATATTACGTATATGGTATATTTTCTTAATAGAATTAGTTCCATTTATATTATTCTTAATATTTAATAAGAAGATATTTAAATTTCCTAAAATAAAATTAAAGAAATTCTTAATATTATTAGGATTACTTATTTTATCAGGAGTAGGTATATTTGTTTCTATTAAAGAGAATAAAGGAACAAATTCATTACAAAAACTATTATTCTCAACACATGCTCCATTAATCACAATTGAAAAAACTGGTTTAATGACAATGGAAGCAATAGATTTATATAGATATGCATTTGGTTTTGAAGAAGAAATTGTTGAAGAAGAAACAGGACCAATCGTAATTGATGAAACAAAAGAATATAATGTTCTTGAAAGCATAAATTTTGAAGAATTAATAAATAATTCAAGTGGCACTATTAACAATATGCATAAATACTTTAGTACTGTAGAGCCAACTGAAAAGAATAAGTATACAGGATTATTTAAAGGTAAGAATTTAATATTTATAACAGCTGAAGCATTTGATACTATTGCTGTAGATCCAGAACTTACACCAACTTTATATAATATAGCTAATAGTAGTTTTATATTTACTAACTTTTATCAACCTTTATATACAGTATCAACTTATGACGGTGAATATTTAAACTTAACTAGTTTAATTCCAAAAGAAGGTGTATGGAGTTTTAAGGTATCTGCTTCTAATAGTCAACCATTTGGTTTTGGTAATATATTCAAAAAAGAGGGATATACTACTTATGGATTCCATGATCATTATTATAAATATTATTCAAGAAATAAATCACATCCAAATATTGGACTTAATTGGGTAGCATGTAGTAATGGTCTTGAAAAGAAAATGAATTGTAAACATTGGCCAAATAGTGATTATGAAATGATGCAAGTAACACCAGAATACTACATTAATAATGAACCATTCGCAACATATTATTTATCTGTAAGTGGTCATGTTAATTATAATTTTAGTGGAAATGCTATGGCTAGTAGAAACAAAAAATATGTTAAGAATTTAAAATATAGTGAAAGTGTTAAAGCATATTTAGCTTGTCAAATGGAATTCGATAAAGGAATGTCTGAATTAATAAGACAACTTCAAGAAGCTGATAAATTAGATGATACATTAATAGTAATAGTAGCTGATCACTATCCATATGGTTTATCAAAAACACAAATTAATGAAAAAGCAACAATTAATAGAAATGATAAATTTGAAGTATTCCATTCTACATTAATTATGTATAATCCTTCAATTGAAAAAACAGTAATTGATAAAACAATAAGTAGCATAGATATTATACCAACTTTATATAATATGTATGGACTTGATTTTGATTCAAGATTATTTATGGGAAGAGATATATTCTCTGATCAAGAGAGCATAGTTATTCTTTCTGATAGAAGTTGGATTACATCAAAAGGAAGATATAATAGCGTAAATGGTAAATTCTATCCAACTACTGATGAACAATTACCAGAAGATTATGTTGCTAATATAACTAATATTGTTAATAAGAGAGTTTCAATGTCAGCAGCAATATTAGATAATAATTACTATGCTAATTTAGGATTATAATATGAAATTAAAAGTAGATAATATTGATATTAAAAGTATATTATTGAGTGGAGCTTGCTTTAGAGTTATTGAAGAAGATGATGGTAGTTTTACTAATATTCTTTCTGATAGAGTTATAAATATAAAGCAAAATGGAAATGAATTATTTGTTACATCATCAAAAGAAGATAACTTAAAAGAAGTTATATATAATTATTTTGATTTAAACAGAGATTATAATAAAATTAATAATGAAATTATTAGTAAGAATAGTAATCTTAAAGATATGGTTAATAAATGTTCTGATTATAGAATATTAAATCAAGATAAATTTGAAATATCTATTAGTTATATAATTAGTCAAACTAATAGTGTTAAAAGGATAAGTAAATCTATTAATGCAATCGCAGAAGCTTATGGAAAAGAAGTAGTATTTAATGATAAAATTTATCACTTGTTCCCAACATATGAAGATTTAAAAAATAAGAATGCTTCTGATTTTAGAAAATTTGGTGTTGGCTTTAGAGATGAATACATTAAGAATTACTTAAATGAATATGAAAGTTTAAAAGATTTAGATAAGTTTGAAACAAAAGATGCATTAAAGAGACTAGAAAGCATTAAAGGTATTGGAACAAAAGTTGCATCTTGTATATTATTATTTGGTTATGGTAGATTGGATGTATTTCCAATAGACACATGGGTTAAAAAATATATGGTTGAACATTATAATATTAAAGATGACCAAAAAGAAATTAAAAAATATTCAGAAGAACACTTTGGAAAATACTCAGGTTTAATTATTCAATATATGTTTCATAGTCAAAGAAATATCAGTTGATATTTCTTTTTTATTGTTATATAATAATTCTCACTTTTAAGGGGGTCTATTATGGAAGATAATGGTAGTTCAAAAGTATTAGATTTATATATTAGAGCTAATGAAAATAAAAATAAGATTGTTCTAACTGATAAAAATGGAGACAAATATAGTGAAGCAGAAATGGTTGTATTATCATGTATGGCTATGGTAGTTAGAGAACAAGAAGATGAAGATAGAGACATTAATTATGATAAAGTAATTAAAACAATCATATTAAATAGTTTAGATGGTAAATTAGATGGATTAAAGAAACAAGAAGATTTTCAAAAATATATAGATGCATGTAAATCATTAGATGATGAAGAAGCTTTCGGTGCATCAACTGTTTATGAAAGAATGGTTAATGGTTTTGGAGCATATTTAGATCCAGTTTATACAGAAGAATTATTTGTTAATAGAAATCTAAAATTACATGATAAAAAAAGAAAAGGCCATATATACTGGGGTGCTAAATCAGATAGATTAGAAAGTATATTAGAACATATATATGGATGTTTAGTGCTTAGTATTGGTCTTGAATCTGAATATGGTTATTTAGTTGACTATAATAAGATTAGAAAAATGTTAACTATTCATGAAACTGGAGAAATAATAATTGGTGATTTAACAGATTGGGATATGCCAAAAGAAGAAAAAGAAAGACTAGAAAGACAAGCAGTAGTTAGATTATTAAGTAGTATTCCAAATGGAGAAAGATTAATTAAATTATTAGATGAATTTAATGGACATATATCTCTAGAATCAGAATATGCATATTAAATAGATAAAATAGACTATGATATGCAAGTTAAAATGTATGAAAAAGAAGGAAGATATGATTTTAATAATGTTCCTCAAAATGTAGTAACAACAAGTAGTAGT
>JAEEGI010013269.1_pt1 | contig 17500 bp, 12 predicted proteins | sample 8958751 | NCBI WGS metagenome assembly JAEEGI01 (sample SAMN16246545, study PRJNA631951) | gut metagenome | biome: gut microbiome; feature: rumen; material: KS-attached | host: Bos | place: Iran: Karaj | collected 2018-10
CCCGGCAGACGTCATCCCTGCCCGGGCGCCAATTCTTCTGATGCTAGCCCCCTCGTATCCTTTTTCAAGGAATTCTTCTTTGATCGCCTTATTAACTTTTATATGACTTAAGGTCTTGTCCCTTGGCATATGATCATCTCGCAGTAAGATATATTCAAGTTTATAGTGTTAGCAAAGACTAACCACGGATTATTATAACCCTCTCTTTGTCTTATTTTCAAGCATTTATTTACGATTCCTGACATGTTACCACAAAGTCAACTACCCATCACCTTAAGATGATGGGTAGAAATGATCCCTTAACTCCGGCCCTAGGGGGCGAAAAGGTCCCTTAACTCCGTCCCCAGGAGTCATTTTGTATCAGCAAAAAGAAAATGCAGCGAACTGCATATGTCCTGTTCCCTTAAATGTAAAGAACAGATCGTGCACTCCGTCAGGAATCTCGATATCAGCCTTTGTTTCATGCCATTCATTGGCATAGCCTATCTCGAAGGATCCTATGACTTCTCCGTCCCACTTAGTACGAACTTCAAGCTTGCCTATTGCATAACCCTTGGTGCATACAGACATCTCTTTGACATTCTTACAGTCAAAATACTTAAATCCGGCAGTAGCACTATCTCTCATATTGGCTATATATGCATAATTAGTGCTGCGCCATGAACCGTGATCCTCTACTATCGGCTCAGAGCATATTGGAGCTTCCATACGGTCCTTGGGTATGATATCTCCGCCTTCCTGAGTGATCTTAGGGAAGCGGTCATCCATCCAGCCTGACCATGGGATGTAGGTTACATCTGTATCTGTAAAAAGATTACATGCGATATATGTAGGATATGTACCCTCACTTCTTAATGGCTCCATACCACAGCATGATGTCATAGGTGCCTGCTCAAAGGTTCCGTCAGCCTTTTCTTTGAGCTTTTCAAAGCAGCCCTGCCTTGAGTAGTTGGTTCCATTGGTATGGCGGTGATAGAAGATGTAATAGTCATCACCAATCTGAACCATGCTTCCGTGGTTGTTGGCACAATAGAACATAGGCTTATCTGCAGGCTTATAAGTATCTATATTAAGATCACCGTTACTAACAAGCACGCCCTTATATTCAAATCCCTTAAGCGGATCATCGCTTACCGCATATCCAAGTTCATGGAAGAGCTGTGTTGAGAAGATAAAATAGTACTTGCCATCCTTCTTACGGATAGATGGTCCTTCAAAGAATGCATGTCCATCAAAAGATGTATCGTGGCTATATGGTTCACCTGGTGCTACAAATACAGGACCTTCTACTATAGTCAGCATATCAGGTCCTAAAACCGTACCCATAGCTCCATGTCTTGACTTATCTCCTACTCCGCAGAATCCTGTGTACAGATAGGTTCTGTCTCCTTCTGTAAGGACTGCCGGATCGAACTGAGGTTCATCTCCCTCTTTCTGACCAAGGTAGGTTCCATCTGCATGATGTACATAACCATAGAATTCATACTTGCCTGCAGGCTCATCGCATACAGCAACTGATACTACTCCCCAGGAACTAAGTACATAGTAAAGATAATATCTTCCATCAGGGCCAACAGTTACAGCAGGTGCATACAGATTGCCCTGAAGATCACTATTGGCAGGATCCTGATCCTTACGATAGATAATACCTTCATAGCGCCATGCGCCAAGATCATCTACTGGTGCTGAGTAGCACACATAGTCGAGCATACAATATACATCTCCATTAAACTTATCATGAGATCCGTATACATATACCCTGTCTCCGAATACATAAGGTTCTCCGTCCGGAACATACTCCCATGACGGCATATATGGATTTAATTTCTGTTCAAGATTTTTCATACAACCCTCCGCAATCATATAGATATATAGCGACCTAAACTTCTTTCATATAGAACTGACAATACCGCTACAATACAACTACATATATAATAAAAATAATCTTACACGATTTCTTATTGATTTATGCGCAAAGTATATCATTATTTGCTCTTAGTTATATATTATCTGTCCACTACTAGCGCTTTAATGCAAGAATTGTTACTTAACTCAAACTTCCCGCTTGGTCGGTGCCATGTCCGAGGAAAACTCACTTAATACCCTTTTCGCAATATATAGCTTATGTCTTCAATCCAGGTTCTTCCGTTTGTTCTTACCAGGTCAAGTCCTGATACCATAACGCAGAAGGTATCCTTTATATCAGACACATCGTGCCCAGGCTCGATGCAGGTAGCGCAGGAGCTGATAACATAAGGTTCTCCCTCATGCATTCCCAGATACATCATGATATGGCCATCCATGTATAACAGCATACCGGGAGATGTTTCTGATAGTATATTTTTCTTTTTATCAGTAGTCATATTACTTGTTTCTGTGCTTCCAAGATCCGACCTTTGAGCGATAGCAGTCGCATTCCTTGGAAGATCGAAGCCATAACAGCTGTATACCTGACGGATGAATCCGGAACAGTCGTTGGATGAAAGTGACCCGCCATATCCATAGACTCTTCCAAGGAACTTAAAAGCCTGTCTTAATACGCTTTCAGAAGTCATGTTTAGATAACCTAAGCTGACATCCTTGGACACCGGTATCAGTGTCTTCTCTATGCCTACGCTTCCGTCCTCATTTCTATAAGGTATATCAACTGTATATGCTCCTATCGTGCTTCTGCCATTAATTGTCTCCTCATTATCTGCAGCTGTATTAGCTTCTAAGCCGCTATCTGATGAAGCTGCAATATCTTCTTCAGCATTATCACAGTTTGTATCCTGAGACAGTCTTATCTTAGTCCCCATAGGCAGTATCATACCCGATGAGCTAGTAGGAACAGCTGTTTCATCCATGACGATCTCACTTCCTGTGACTATGATAAAATCATCAGGCTGACAGATACTAAGCCACTCTTCCTTGTCCTTACACACCGCAAGAGTATCAGCTTTCACCCATCCGCCATATGAACCGTTTATGATATACTTCCACTCTCCATCCTGACTGCCAGCAAGTATCACAACACCTGTAAATGGCATAACTTCTGCACTTATAAGATCATCAAAAAAGATCTCGTCAGGATCATCTGATACGAATTCATCACTAGGAATCGTCCTTGCAACTGATCTCTTAACACAGATTGCATACTCATACTTGGCAGTATCAATGACATCAGCTTCCATAACATTTTCCAAATCGTTTTTAACATCATTTTCTATATCAATTTCTATATCAACTTCTACATCCTCTCCTATAAGTGATCTAACCACATCGCAGGACAAGGTATCCGGCATGTCATACATGAAGAGCTTAAGATTTCTTGACTCTTCCTCACTATAATACTCAACGAAGTTTGGATTGTTCCTATTATAGTATTCTATCTCATCAAAGGTATAGAGCACCTCTTCTTTTTTGTCACCAATCCAGAACTGAGGATCCAGCATATCAGTTGTAGTTCCTTCGATGGTCTGAACATTGCTGCTTGCATACTTATCTTTATCCAAAGAATTATCTAATGCAGCGCCCTCATATCCTGACTTAACTGCGTCCATATCAGAAGATTCAGATGCCCTACTGCCTGCACCTCTATATAGCTCGTATCCCGTCGTTCCTATGACCAAGGCAGCAATAGTCGTATATATGGCAATATATGTCTTTTTCTTCATAATAATCTCCGTTTTCCTGTTAAGTAACCGCTTATCATAAATACAAGAATCCCGGAATAGCACCACTCGCTGTGCATAAACACAACAGGTTCAGCCATTCCGATGATAAAGATTCCAAACACGCTCACGTACAACCACTTTACATACATTCTTTCTTTTTGGGTCAAAAATGTTCTGACCATATTAATGCTCCAGCATATCACAAGGCTCATAAGTGGTATAAAACCTAAAATACCTGTACGCCTCAATATCTCCAGATATATGTTGTGAGCATGAACAATCCTGATATCGTGTCGTCCGTCATATACTCCTATTATGCCATCTCTTCCAAGGGGCGATATTCCTATAAGAAAGCGTCGAAGCGTCCTCGTACATTGTCTGATACTTGCAGCCCAGATAAGTGTTCTGTCCGACATAGTCCCGTTATCATCTGTAATATGCCGTATCATGATCCCGGCTATTCTCTCCTTTGACCATTCACAGCCCAAAATTCCTGATATGATCATCATGGATTTTTTGTATATATATACTGGAAGGGCAAAAGACCTTATAACTATCACAAACGCCAGCATCCCCATTAAGGTAGCGATTATAAATTTCATATAACCGGCCTTTCTTACTTGAATAGCTTCTCTTTTGTGGTCAGCATCCATTTCATAACTATTATCTTTTTTTAAATCGTCATCTATATTTAAATCATCATATTTATTTAAATCATCATCTCTCACCTGGACAACATGCTTATTACGTCCAAGAGCCCTGATCATTACCATCCATACCATAAGCCCTGCACTAAAAGAAGTCCCTACCATCCCTGTTCTAAAACCGGTAAGCCCCATACAAAACCATCCCAGTATGATACCCGGTATGTACATCCATCTTCGCCATTTGTCTGCGCCAAGATATCCTGCCACGGAGAATACGATAAGACAAGCACATGCTGTTCCCATATTATTAGCATTACTAAGCCCGCACAACCTTCCGCCAACAAAACAGCCCTTACCAAGATCAAGCCATGGATCTTCTGTCAGTAGGAACTTGCTTGCATGAGCAAGGACATACAGGCACATGATCCCAAGCCCCAGAAAAGACACTCTCACAGCCCATCTAAGAAGACTGTCAGAATCAGACTCTGTCTGCATTACATAATACAATCCCAAAAAGATCATATATGCACAGAAGAATTTTGAAGTAAAAAAAGAAAAAGATACTCCCATATTGATGATAGTTGAGATATATGAAAAAGAAAGAAAAGCTGTTATAAGACATGTATCAGCATTTCTGTAAAGACGTTTAGATACTACAAGCCCCAGGATAACTACAAAACATATAGAAGCTGTGATTTTATAAGGTACATCTGTTATATTCCCCCAGATGCCTTCAAAAGAAAAGACAAAGATTATAATGCTGACAAGAACTATTAAAATACGCTGCAAAAGTTCTTTCCTCAACATAATATTCATGATATCACACTCCCCCGGACAAAATTACGTTCAAGGATTATTAAATCACAAACTCATTATAATGAAAAGAAAAAAGTGATGATCACTGGATTGGATCACCACTTTTTACTAAAAACCATTTAAACTAAAAAACGCTTATCATACTAAGTCAAAGCATCTTCTGGTCATACTTTTATTATTTAATAAGGATATGACTTTATAAGCTCAAGCTTGCCACCATTGATAGCATATGTCTCAGGGAAACTGAAGTTAGTTCCGCCTATACTGAGGGCACCGCAGGTACTTATAAATCCCTTAGAGTCAACATAAGCATTTAAGAGTTTGCCAATGAATTTGGGTTTACCGCTATGGAAGTCAATAACATAGCTGTATCTATTGTAATCTGACTCTATAGCTGAGAGCATCACTACGCTGGTTCCATCTCCGTACATGCTGCTGGACATTCCGTATACAATACTCATATCATAATCAGCCGGCGGCTCTACATAAGTTGCTCCTTCATCTTCTGTTACAAACCAAAGATGAGCATTGGTGAAGCTTTCACAAGTAGCAAGATATTCTGTAGGATCATTGCCCTGAGGTATAGATACTGTAAGGGCAAGACCTTCCTTATCACCATCATTGTCGAAGTCGACTATGTATATTCCATACAGATAATCTGATGATTTCTGGCTGACCTTCTTCTTGAATATGTTATAAAGATCGCCATATCTGGTAACTACATTCTTGTTAAGCGTATTCTGAGTCTGTGCTGCAACTCCAAGATCTGCATATGATGAGAAAGTCTTAAGATCAACATCATAGGTTCCGTCAGGCTTAGTAACTTTGCCCATGCCGGTCTTTATAGATACTTCAAAGTCGACATTGACATTGACAGGATTACTTGAGCTTCCCAAAACAGTGGTATCTGTTACAACTGCATGGATCTTGATCATATCTCCCACAGGAGCATTATAGTTCTCTATAGTAACCTGTGAAGCATAATCTGTAACAAACACATGACAGTAAGTTGATACTGCATGCTTGAATCCCTCTTCTGACATGAGAGTCCTTGTACCATATTCCGGATCAGAGTTTTCATAAGCAGGAAGTGAATACTGCTTAGGATCAAATGTTGTAGCTTCTATTGTAGGTGCTGAGGTTGAAGCTTCTATGCTGTCATCAAGAACTGATACTGCCTGATGGCCTGTCTCTTTGAGTCCACGAAGGTCAGTTGCTGACTCGCCGGGCTCAGTTTCTTCAAGAGTTCCCTCAGATGCGCTCTGTGCAGCCTGAACAGATGTATCAAGTCCGCTTTCTGATGCATCAACAGTCGATGTACATCCACTAAGTAACATAGCTGTAGCAAGTACACATACAGCTAAGAATTTATTCTTTATCATACTTTTTTCATAAACTCCTTTTACTTCCAATCATGCAACAATGCATTATTTTAACACGAAGAAGGAAAATAATAACTCGATATAATTACTGAATTTACCAAAAACTTTTAACTTTTTTTGGACATATTCCCGCATGAGATTCCATTTTCTTTTGCAAAATGCATCATGTAAAGCCTTACTCAGAGTCTGCATTGTATCTGTTTATACCCAAAATTGTCACCTCATGCGAACTTATACCTAAGTATTGCCATCTTGCTGCATATCAATTGTTTTTAGGCCATTTTGCTCTTACATTAGTAAGTATAGGTGCAAAAACGCGGCTAATTAAGTACATAACTTATCGGGGGAATCATGTTATGAAGAAAGCTATAGTTACTAAGAAAATGCCCGCTATACTTCTGGGACTTACGCTCATATCAGGGAGTCTGTCAGGATGTGCGGCAAAAGCAAAAAACAGTGAGGGTATGCAAATGAACAATTCAGCAAACGAAAGTATTACATCAACTAATGACGCTTCATCTACAGTAACCAATGAAGCTGTGGCAGAAAGCTCTGATGGCATCTCTGAAGCTATCGCCTTAGAAACATCAGCCGTAGATACTTCTGCAGGCGAAGCTTCAGAAGAAGACTACGAAGATCGCACTCCTACTGCGGAGATCTCAGACGTAGTCCTTCCCAAGTATACAAATCTTAATACCAAGGAAGCAGGCACAATCGAGCGCATCACCTATACAGCTCATGACTATTATGGAGACGGGGCTCCTGTAGAAAAAGAAGCTAACGTATATCTTCCATATGGCTACGATGAGTCCAAACAGTACAATGTCCTCTATCTCATGCATGGTATAGGCGGCGATGAGGATGAATGGGGCATGACAGGTTCAACATCACGCGTCAAAATCATCATGGACAATCTTGCATACTTTGGAGATATCGAGCCCTTCATAGTCGTAACTCCTAACGGAAGATCTGCTGCTAACCATTCAAGTGACGGATCTGACTTCAAATCTTTCTATAGCTTTGGATCTGAACTTAGAAATGATCTCATTCCTTATATTGAGTCTCATTACAGCACTTATGCAGATTATGACGAGAATGGTTATGACATGTCTGCATCAAGGGCTCACCGCGCTATGGCAGGTCTGTCTATGGGCGGCATGCAGACTATCAATATCGGTATCGGCGAATGCATAGATCTCTTTGGCTATTTTGGTGCCTTCTCTGCTGCCCCTACCAGCAACACAGCGGGAGTTACTGCAAGTCTTCTTAAGGACAACACCTATCCTATATACTATTTCTACAATATCTGCGGTCTGCAGGACAATATAGCATATTCATCCCACTCAGCGGCAGTTAAGTCACTTCCTGCTCTGTGTGATCAGTTTGTAGACGGCGAGAACTATATGTGGCAGGAAGTAGCAGGCAGCCACACCTTCGGCGTATGGTATCTGGGCTTCTATAACTTCGCCCAGCTGGCGTTCCAATAAAGTTCCAATATAGTATTCAAGCTGCAAATTGGATGAACCTGCATCACCAAAGCCTTTACAGGGGTGGGTGATGCAGGTTCGTCCAAGTAAGTAGTTCACGTTAATATATCTATAATTCAATCGATCAGTGGAGCCTAATATCTTTTACTGTACTACCTTCAAAGTCGTATATGGTAAATACATCGTCATCTAAGACCGCATAGCTGTTGGGATTGCCGCCTTTTGGTATAGAGACAGAGCCGGGATTTAGGTGATAGAAGTATTCGCCCTTATCATTTAGTACGAGCTTCTCGCATACAGGCAGGTGTGTATGTCCATGTAGCAGGACATCACCTGCTGATAGTGGGGGCTTTTTGTTTTCATCATACAGATGTCCATGTGTAGCAAAAAATGTATGGCCGCCCAGAGCCAGTATCGCATAATCCGCAAGGACAGGGAACTCTAGTACCATCTGATCAACTTCTGCTTCGCAGTTGCCTCGAACAGCCCATATACGATCCTTGATAGAGTTCATAAGTTCTATTACTTTCTTAGGTTCATAGTCTCTTGGAAGATCATTCCTAGGACCATGGTAGAGTATATCTCCAAGGCATATCATGTGCTCTGCACCTGAACCTGCAAATCTATCCATCATCTTATCAGCCCAATAATATGAACCGTGAATATCACTGGCAATAAAATATCTCATAGTTTCCTCCTTCTTCATGCCTTATAACATCAGTAATATAGCAGCCTTTACATGGTTGGCTGTTTATATGAATGAGATGTCAGCTTTTGTTTTGCACTTACATAATACTATATTTCAAAGGGATCAAAAAATTTTTTGTTTGGAAACTCTAGCGTTGGTGCGAGTTTCGTTGCATGAATGAAAGCTCTTACAAAAATAGTTAAAAATATGATAATAATGATGATACCCTTTTTGATATTATGGCCATCGTGGCTTGTCTTCCCAATGTAAGGGCTTCCACAAATATCAGGATTTATATCCAGAAAAGCAGGTTGTTTATGAAAAAGAATTCTAGCAGTAAGCGCGTTCAAAGTTTTATACTCGCAGCGCTTCTATCTATGACACTTCTTGGCGGCAATGTTGTAACCAGCATGGCGCAGGAAAATGATCAGCAAACTGAAACTACAAATACCCAAGCTGTGCCGGCAGATAATACTTCCGGCAATGTGACAGATCTAGAGGCTGAAAAAGGCTCCTCTTCTGATTCAGGATCAGGCGAAGGCGCTGCAGCCAGCGATCAGGCAGATAGCAATAAAGAATCTGAAGAAAGAACCTCTAATGGAGATACAACAACTACAGCAGATGATGCTGCAGGCGATGATACTTCTGATTCTAATAATGGCGAAGCTAATGCAGAATCTGAATCTGATAAATCCAGCGCTGATAAAGATAAGAGCGCTACCGGTTCAGAGAAAGAAGCAAAAACTTATGATAACACAGCAGATGATGCAGCTAATGAGATCCCTGTTGATGTTTCAAAAGCTGATTATACTTCATGGGATTTTTCTACTAATGGAATAAATCAGACAGTACAGTATGGTTCATCTGTAGATGTAGATCATCTTTTATATAATAACTTATATATAGATACCACTACGGCCGGCAAATACGCTCCTAATGGTGTATCATGGGGACAGTTCAACGCCGGAACAGTATTATATTTTGCAGTTCCTGCAAACTCTGTTATCACCATTCTTGCATATCAGAATAACTATAATCTTGAACTCAGCATAGCTGGCGACGGAGCAGATTCTGATATAACAAGTGCCGAGATAACAGGGGCTAATAATCTATTCACATACACCTATGAGTATAGTAGCAATCAGGCAGCACTTATTAAGCTTACAATAAATGATGATAATACTTACTTACGCAGCCTCTCAATATCCGAGAAGGCAGCCGCAGAACCTGAGATCACAGAGCCTGAGGAAAAAGATTATTCTAAGCTCTTCTCCTATCCTGTAAAGAACTCTTCCTGGGACTTCACAGAATATGACGCAGAATCATATGTCAAATACGAAGGTAAAACAGGAAGCTATAAGGAACTTTATATTGATGCATCTACAGGTAAGTTCGATCCTAGAGATAATGGTCCTAAGGATGACGCAATTGTCAATGACACAACTCTTATAGTAGTTCCTTTTAACAGAGCATGAACTCTTAAGGTAACTTATTATGATAACGGTTCATCTTTCCTTGCAGATGGAGAGACCAAGCTCCTCTCAGGAGATACATACGAATACACAGGTAAAGGCTACGGCTATGTAACTCTTCTTGCAACAGGCCAGATCTTTCTGTACAGCATCGAGATCGAATATCCAAAGTCAGCACTTGATGACAAAGGAAACGGCGATATAACCGTATGGGATTTTGGTGGTCAGGCATCAGGCATCGAAGGTGCCACAGACATGATCTCTACCAAAGACATTGAAAACATCAGTTCAATCGGTTCATACACTGACAGCAAGGGCAATACTAAGACATCAAGCGTAACTTCAAATACTTCTGTATCTTTTGGCGACCTTACTCTTTATATGGGCAAAGGCGACAGATTCTATACAGCTACAAGCATTGAAGGCAAGACCTATCAGGCAACTAATAAAAAAGGTATCTACTCATTTGATGACTACACATCATCAGGTTATTACTACGGTAATGGTAAGACTTCTATCAAGAAGGGAGCTCCTACCAGCAGATACATCACAATAGCAAACGTTGAGCAGGGAGATACATTTACTCTTTATGTGGGAGTTAAGTTCAGCTCTTCTGCCACAGCCACAACAGAGACAGCTCACTTCAAGTCAGCTGACGGCTCTCAGGATGAGACATTTACATTAAATGCGGGAAGCCCTGCATCCTATACATTTACTGCTACCACAAGCGGTACATACACAATCTATGCAGAGAATACCAATGGCGGTAAGCCTGACTTCTACAGAATCGTAAAGGGCAACAAGAGCCAGAGCGTTCTTTCAGGCTCTATTAACTTTGAAGATGGTCAGTCACTTTCTGATGATATGAAGCTTCTTTTCACATGCACAGATGATGAAAGTGTAGGAAGCGTATACGCTGATATTGACTACAATAATGACAGATACGCAGTATACCTCAAAAACGGTCATAGCTACAGCATCAGCATCGTAGGACCTGTAGGATATGATGTAAGTGACAGCACTAATACAGTTGCTTCTGGTACATCAACTCATGACATCACTATAATCAAGGCATCTACAGTAGCTATAAGCGGCGCTGTAACAGGAATTGACGAAGAATATATTGAGAAGAACAAGTCACAGATCACATTTACTGATTCTAAAGATAATAAAGTTTCAGTAACTCTTGCAAAAGACGGATCATATGAAGGCATTAACGTAGTACCTGGTATAGAATACACTGTATCTCTTACAGACTGCCCTGATTATGAGATCGCTGCAGATAATAAGATAACTGTTTCTGAAGATGATGAACTCTCTGGTTATGATTTTGTTGCAACACTTATTAACTCTTACAAGGTAACAGGTAAGTTCATAGGCCTTACTGCAGATGCAGATCTTGGAACACTTACATTTGTAAATACCAAGGATAAGGCTGAGTACGAAGCTACTGTTCTAGCTGATAACGCAGGATATGAAGTAAGTCTTAGAGACGGTACTTACAAAGTCAAGGTATCTAATACTAAATACACAACTTCTACTACAGTTACTGTAGCAGGCGAAGATACTACAAGAGACCTCTTTTTTGGTAAAAAGAAATCTGACATCACAGTAGGCGATGCAGACAGAGTATACGTAGGATATACAGACGACAGAGACTACAATTTCGATACTGTTCAGGAAGCTATCGATGCTATCACTAACACAAGAACCGGTGACCATCGCGTAGTAGTTCAGATAAATGCCGGAACATACAGAGAACAGGTTGTTATAAACACACCTAATGTAACTCTCCTTGCAGACGGCGATGTTAAACTTACATGGTACTATGGAATCGGCTATACCTATTATAGTGCCAAGAACGGATACTATGATGAAGAGGCAGCTTACAACCAGACTTCCAAGGGAACTGTTACTAAGTGGGGCGCTTCAACATATGTCAAGAAGAATGCAACAGGCTTCAAAGCAAGCGGTATCACTTTCGAGAACTCCTTCAACCTCTATATGACTGAAGAAGAGCTTGAAGACGGCGTAACACTTAACACCGCAGCATATGGCGACTCAAAGACTTCTTTCGAAAGAAAAGAAGGCGCAGACGTAACATGCGTAGCAGCTACAGAGAGAGCTACAGCACTTGCTATAGAAGCTTCCGATGCAGAGTTCTACAACGTAACAGTTCTTGGAAGCCAGGATACACTTTATACAGGCCCTGGAACACGCGGCTACTTCATAGATAGTAAGATATCTGGTAATACTGACTATATCTTCGGATATGGCGACTGGGCATTCAAAAACTGCGAGCTTCACTTTGAAGGCTACTCAGATGGTGCCAAGAAGCACTCATATATCACAGCTGCAAGAGGCGAAGGTTCTACATACGGATACCTCTTTGAAGAATGCACTATAACTGGTCCTAATACTACTACAACTTCATATGCTTCTGATCCATTTATAGCAGAGTCTAAAGTAGCTGTTTCTAATAGCGGCAAAACACTTGGCGCAAGCTATCTTGGAAGACCTTGGGATACCAAGACCATGGTTACATTTAGTAATACAACTATCTCAAGAGGTGTTACTATCCACAAGGACGGCTGGTTCAAGATGAGTGGCAGAGAGCCTTATACTGTAACATATAGAGAATTCAATACTTATGATTCAAACACACTTGAAGTCGTAAAGGAAAGAAAAACTGCTGATGGTACTAATAATATCAGTACTATTTATGAGAACATAGAAGATCTTGAAGAGCTTGGTCTTACCTTTGCAGGTTATACTAAGCTGCTTGGCTGGGAGCCTACTCTTACATCAGTTAGTATAGTTACTCCTGAGAAAAAGCCTGTAGCTGATCCGGAAGACGAGCCTTCTGATGATCCTGCAAATGCTAACACAGGAGCTTCTAACGAAAGTTCAACAGGTTCTACTGAGGCTTCTAATGAAAGCTCAACCGGCTCTACTGAGGCTTCTAATGAAAGCTCAACCGGCTCTACTGAGGCTTCTAATGAAAACTCTACCGGTTCTACTGAGGGTTCAACTGGTTCAACTAACGAAAGCTCTACCGGTTCTACTGAAGCTTCAGGATCAAACAGCTCTAACACAGCTGTAGCAGGTAATACTACTGTTTCCGGTAATGCCGCAGGCACAGGAAGTGCATCCGCAACTCAGACAGCTTCTAATACAGCTTCTGAAGGAAGTGCTTCTGCTACTCAGAATAATAACGAGACATCTAATGTTGAAAGCAGTTCGGCATCAACTAACGAAAGCGCTGTACTTGGAGCTTCCAGAGATCAGGAGACAGCTACTGTTAACACTTCAGTAACACCTTCCGAAGATGGAACATCTGCTTCAAACAGCGACAGCAGTATCTCAGGAAGAAGACTTGCTTCTACAGGTGATAGTTCCTCTATCGCAGCACACCTTGCAATCATCATGCTTGCATGCTGCATGGTAATATTCATCATCGAGATGCAGGAACGCGAAGAAAAAGCTTGAAGACTTCCATATACAAAACAAATTGATGTCGCAAGCTTCATCAATTGGAACCATTAGTAGCTCACTTTACTCGCGACATGAGATAAAAAATTCATAATCATGAATCTCTGATTCAATAGATTGGAAAAGAGGGGCCTCGTACTAAGTGATTAGTGCGAGGTCCCTTTTCAATTGAGTAGCAACAGCTTCATTATAATTCATCCAGTAATTTTATCGCATAGGGATCCATATTGGATGGATATGTTACAGTTCACAGGCAATGTCATTAAGTTAAGATGTTTTGAGTTAGATTCTTTATAGGGTCTAACTCTTTTTTTATAAAGCCAGCATTAAAAAGCAAATCAAGGAAGAGGCGCTCTTAAGTTTAGTTTTGAAATCTCTCTACTTCAAGAATATAATATTTATTAGTAGTATTTTTTACAGATGTATACATCTGCAATACAAAACATATTGGAGGTATTTATGGGAAGAAAGGTTGTACTTGCCGGCGCGTGTCGTACGGCTATAGGAACAATGGGAGGAACTCTTTCTAATACACCTGCTCCTGAGCTTGGAACAGTTGTTATCAAAGAGGCACTAAAAAGGACAGGCATTAAGCCAGAGCAGGTTGATGAAGTCTACATGGGCTGTGTAATACAGGCAGGCCTTGGTCAGAATCCTGCAAGGCAATCAGCTATCAATGCAGGTATACCTGTTGAGGTTCCTGCTACTACCATCAACGTACTGTGCGGTTCAGGTCTTCACTGTGTGAACCTTGCTGCCAAGCTCATCTCTATGGGCGATGCTGATATCATCGTAGCTGGTGGTATGGAAAACATGTCCATGGCTCCTTATCTTCTGCGTCAGGCTCGTTTTGGATATCGTATGGGACCGGCTACTATGGAAGATGCCATGATCACAGATGCTCTTACAGACGCATTCTATCACTATCACATGGGCATCACAGCTGAGAATATTGCTGAGCAGTGGCACCTTACTAGGCAGCAGCTTGACGAGTTCGCAGCATGGAGCCAGCAGAAGGCTCAGAAAGCCATCGCAGAAGGCAAGTTCAAGGATGAGATAGTTCCTGTAGAAGTTAAGAAGAAAAAAGAAACTATCCTCTTCGATACAGATGAAGGACCGCGTGCCGGTGTTACAGCAGAAAGCATCTCAGGTCTCAAGCCTGCATTTAAGAAGGACGGAGGCGTTGTAACTGCTGCCAATTCGTCAGGTATCAATGATGCAGCTGCTGCCATCATCGTTATGAGCGAAGAGAAAGCTAAAGAACTTGGCGTTAAGCCTATGGCAACATGGATCGGCGGCGAGCTTGCAGGCGTAGATCCTCAGATCATGGGTATCGGACCTGTTGCTGCTACAAGAAAAGTAATGGATAAGTGCGGTTACAAGATTGGCGACTTTGATCTTATCGAAGCTAACGAAGCTTTCGCAGCTCAGTCTGTTGCAGTAGGCCAGGATCTTGGATTTGATATGGACAAGCTCAATGTCAACGGCGGAGCTATCGCCCTGGGTCACCCTGTAGGATGTTCCGGCACCAGAATCCTCGTTACTCTCCTTCATGAGATGGAGAAAAGAGATGCCAAGAAAGGTCTTGCAACCTTGTGCGTAGGCGGCGGCATGGGCGCAGCTGCAATTGTAGAACGCGAATAATACTTTCAGGCATAACAATAATAGTAGTTTGATTGAAATTAATATTTCACGCGAAAAAACACATGGAACTTTGGTAGATTATCGCTAAAGCTCCATGTGTTTTTATTTATATTCTAAAAATTTATCTATATTCTCATTTTTTCTCTTTTATTTTCTTATTCATTTTCTTGTTTATTATCTTATTTCTATTTTTTCTTACTAAAACTTTTACCTCTTAATCTATGATTCTCGACATATTAAGGTCATATCTTCTATTCTTTTTTCTAAACAAATGGATAATATCATCCGATAAGAATGTATATGGTATGGGTATTATTATTCTCAGCCTTGCAACACTTTATAAACGACCAAATGTAAGAGTAATAAAAGGGAATGGAGTTATAGAGCATATCGGTATTTTCTCAATCAATATCTATAAGCGTTTGAAGTAGCAATCGAAAGGAGCACTATGAAAAAATCACTGTTATCTGCTATTTTAACTGTTTCATGTATCTTCACGATGTCATGCGGTAATAACGGAACAACTGCCACAGATTCCGGATCTACATCAGGCGAGCTGGCAGGAAGCCTTAGCTATGAATATGTCATTCACTATACCGATGGCACCGAGTCGGGCGTAGTCCGCTACGATGATCTGTCTACCATGCTCCTGGGACTGGACCGCGGTGATATTGATTATATTCCTCTGAGTAAGTCCGTAGCAGAATATATCGCTAATACTCAAGGAGATGGCAAGTATGTTGTAGAAACAGCTGATCCTTTGGAGAACTACTCTCTGGGCGTTGGCGAATCCCATGTTGATCTCCTTCCTGCCTGCAACGACGCGATCATCGCTATGCAGGAAGATGGGACGCTATCAAGTCTTCAGGATGAATATATAACCAAGATTATAGAAGGCGGTCAGCCTGAAGCAGTCACTTTTGAAACTGTAGATGGAAGAGATACATTAAAGGTCGGAGTAACAGGCGATCTTCCTCCTATGGACTATGTATCAGAAGACGGAACTCCTATGGGATTCAATACGGCAATCCTTGCAGAGCTTGGCAAGAGACTTGATATGAATATCGAGCTTGTAACGATTAATTCCGGAAGCCGCGCTGCTGCTCTTGTATCCGGCAAGGTTGATATGATCTTCTGGGTTCTGTCTATGGATTTTTCAAATGCTCAGAATCCTGTAAGACTTGAGACTATCGACTACATCATGTTCAACGGAAGCAAGCTCTCACCTACAGATACAGTTGCTACTGATTCTATATTTGCTGTTCCTGAAGGTGTATATATCAGTGAGTATTATTTCTCTGATAATGAAGCTATCTTAAGAAAAAAATAATAGTTCGTAAATCTTAGTAATTGTAAAGATATAAAAACCACTGCCAATATCTTGTTTTTGTAATGATTGGCAGTGGTTTTACTATAGTAACCAAAAAGTATTCTTTCTTGAACGTAAATTACAGAAACACGCATTTACTGTGTATTTCGTGATTCAATGAATCTGCTCTACAATCTGATTATTCCGTATAAGCTACAACCTTTTTTCCTTCCACATGATCCTCGTTGTCAATATAAGTTGTAACCTCGGCTTTAAACTGACAACCTGATGCTGCTGTAAACGCCACGCTTGATGCGCCTTCATCAGATGGTACATCTATTTCTTCTATTTTCGTCCATACACTTTTTTCGTCCTTGGCATATATCTCGACATGATATCCTATTGGTCTGCTATCTCGATCTTTAACCAGGTCCCATGAGACAACGCCATTAGATAGATCATCAGACATTTCAATCTTTAAATTGGAAACAGAAGCAGGCTTTTTTACATATTCAAATTCATAAGAACCATCTTCATTCTTGTGAGATATCATTTCCGTATTATTCACAAGGTCGTATATGCTACTGAAATTTGCACTGTTATTGTAACTATTAGCAACAAGTTGATCGCCCCCATAAGACGCCCAAAAATCCTCCATGTTCTCCTGCGCTACGAGCAGATTCTGTTCTTGTGTCTGCCGTTTTTTATACGAACTATCCCTTAATATAAATAATACGATGGACATCTCAAAAATAAAGACAATAATCAAAAAACAAATGACTCCATTAAAGGAACTATGACTGCCCTTATAAGAAGCTTTATTTTTTCTGTGACCTTCACCATTATTCCAAACATCATCAGCTACTGATGTATTGATATCCCGTTCCTCATCACGTCTTTTACTCCA
>JAEEGI010013272.1_pt1 | contig 17497 bp, 8 predicted proteins | sample 8958751 | NCBI WGS metagenome assembly JAEEGI01 (sample SAMN16246545, study PRJNA631951) | gut metagenome | biome: gut microbiome; feature: rumen; material: KS-attached | host: Bos | place: Iran: Karaj | collected 2018-10
ATCAACGGCAGAGCTGGGCTTGACCTGGGATCCGGTCAGCGCTCCTTCCACGGACATTTTGTCGCCGTCGATAAAGAGCCTGCGCAATATTTTGTTACCCGTCGCGGTGTTGACCTTGTAGCCGTAGCTTATGAAAGCGTTGGTGGCGAACTCGGTCGTAACGAGATGCGGGTTCTCCCTGTAGTCGGTCAGTTCAAGCTTGAAAGCGCCGTCCTCACCTACGAATTCGCTCTGGAACTGGCGGTCGCCGCTGTCCTGGCCCACCACGAATTTCGAGACTTTATTGTCGAGCAGGAAATCGATGTTGAACTGCAGGTCGAACTTGTCCTGCAGACCGCCCGGCATCCTGATCTTCGCGAAAAGGCCGTCAGAATCGGGATCGGAGCGGGGGGTCGCCTCGATGTTGGAAAGCGAGGCCAGTTTTTCGACGGGGTTCTCCGTAACGTAGCGCTCGACTTTTATGTCGTCCACGCAGAATTCGCCTTCGCCCCACTGGAAGAAGCGCAGCACCGAGAAGTAGTCGTCGCCGCTGCCCTTGCTGAAGACGCCGTAGCAGTCCTCCTCGACGCCGCCGTATTTAAGCCTTCTCAAGACATGGCGGTTCGCGCCGTTGACTTTCACGGCGTCCGCTTCGATGAGCATTTCCAGATCCGTCCATTCGCCGTCCGGGAGATAGCCAGTGGATCTGAACTTGTTGCCTTCCTCGTCCTTGCCGTCGGAATCGAAAATGTACCCTGTGCCCTTGCGTTTGAAGACGCCTTCCGCGATGTCCGGCGTGAAGAAGGAGAAGGTCTTGTCTCCCTTGCCGGAGAGCTTCACCCTGGCTGTGACGTAGAAGTAGCCGTGGGCGTGGGCTTCCGTCCATTTGCTCTTGATGCCCTGGATCTTCAGGTGCGGAGCGTAACTGCCGGTGAGGTACCTGACCTCAAGATACTTGTTTGTCAAACCGCCGTTTATTTCGGCGCGCACGATGGAGCTGCCGTTGGTGGAGGGTCCGTAGCCGACGGTCCAACCGCCTTTGCCGATAATGGATTCGTCGGCTTCGTAGCTTTCGAAATCCTCGCTCTTCACAAGATCGAAAAAGTCGGGCGAAACGGTCTTCAGCTTGAAGGACACTTCGGAGGTGGCGGAGAGCGCCGCGTCCTGTTCCAGAACGTCCTTTATGGTCCCTTGCGTGAAGTCTTCCTTGTAGAGCGTGTAGCCTTCCTCGTCGGAGCCGTTGGCCAGCGAGATCTTCCTCACAAGGCAGCCGGCGGCCTGGGCGTTGATTTTGACGATGCAGTAAGGCCTCGTGGAATTGGACCTTGAAATGTCGGCGGTCAGAGTGAGCGTTTCGGAGCCGTAGAATTTTCCTTCCGCTTTGGAAAGCGTGAAGATGTTCTCGGGATCGTCGATGATCTCGGCCCTGTAGCCGATGTAGCTGTTCGGCACGGTATTCGTCAGGCTAAGAGCGCAGGTCGTTTCTTTCAGCGGGAAATAAGGCTCGTCCGTGAAGGCGAGGGAACCGACCTTCCAGCCTTTGCCGTAAGAAAAGACCACGGCGCAGGGCTGGACGCCTTCCATGATGTTAGTCGCTTTTACGATCACGCTGTAGCGGCCGGCGGCGGAAGTTCCGAGCCTCAAAACTTCGATGTTGTTGATGTGGTCGTTCAAGGTATACACTACCCCGTCGGGATCAAGGACGGTAAGATCGAGGTCGTTGACCAGGGCCTTTTCAGCGCCCCAGGTGCCGGGATAGTCGGTCCAGCAAAGGCCGACTATGAGCTCGCAGCCGGACGGTTTGTCGAAGTAGTTCGTCACCGCCTTGCCGGTCGCGGAAAAACTCATTTCGACAAAGGACATCTTGCCGTCCGTGGGCTCCAGGCTCTCCTTCACGTTGACATGCCCGTGGCCTTCCACGTTGTTCGGCCTCTCGTTCGGGATCTCCATGAAATGGTAGTACTGGCCGGGGAAGAGCGTCTTGGCGCCGACGCACATGACGCATTTGACCAGCGCGGCGGAAGGAGACTCCACTCCCCTGTTGTTGGTCAGATAATCCCTGACAACGGCCGCGCAGCCGGCGGCGATGGGAGAAGCCATACTTGTTCCGCCCATGTAGGTGTAATACTGCGACCTGGTGGAAGTCTTGTCAGCGCTCGCCAAAGTCGAATAGACGCCGGTCGCCGGGGCGATGATGTCCGGTTTGATGCGGCCGTCCTCGCAGGGTCCCCTGGCGCTGAAGTCAGCGATGCCCTGGTGCACGCCGTCGTAAGGCTCGCACTCGGTGGCCAGCTTGGGACGCCAGTTTTCGGAACCGCCCACCGTAATGATGTTCTTGGCGGCGGAATCGTACATGATGGCGCTCTGCGTGGGCAGGTCGATCTTCTTGTTGCCGTTGCCGGAAGAAAAGCAGATGGTGTAGTCCTTGTTGTTCCAGATGATCTGGTCGTAGAGGCGCGCGCCGGAACCGTAATAGCCGTCGCTGTTGCTGCCCCAGCTGTTGTTCATGACGCGGGCGCCTTCGTTGTAGGTGTTCTGCAAGTCTTCTTCCGTGCCGCTGCTGATGTAGCCGCTTCTAAGTCCCGCGCACAGGCAGAAGATGTCGGCGTCGCAAGCCATGCCGCGGTATTGCCCGTCGCTGGCGGCGCCGTTGCCGGTGGCGGAGCCGCACACGTGCGTGCCGTGGTTGCCGGCGTCGGCCCAGTCGTCATAGGTGCCTCTTTCCCTGGCTATGCCGGCGGTGCCGCGGCCTTTTATTACTTTGCCTTTGAAGTCCGGGTGGATGACGGACGGATCGCCGTTGTCAAGGCCGGTGTCCTGGATGCAGACCATCTGCCCTTTGCCGGTGTAGCCCTCCAGCTGGAGGTCGTCCACGTTGCACAGGAATTCCGATCTAGCGACGTCGTTGCAGATCTCTTCAGGCGCGTAGGGTTCTAGGAAGGCCACGTCTCCCCTTTTGGCGATCTCATAGGCCTGGGAATTCGTCAGGAGCGCTTTAATGCAGGGTTCCAGGGTGCCGAAAAGATCATCGATCTCTTTGGCGCCGACGGTTTCGAGGGCTTCCTTTATAGCAGGAATGTATTCCTTCCTCGTGGTGCCGACCTGGACGGGATAATATTTCTCCTCGCCGGCGGCGTTGAGGCTCACCTCGTCGGCGCCAGGGTAAAGCAGTTTGTATTCCGGCAGATATTCGCCGGCGTAAAGGATGGAAAAGCGCTGCTTCAAAGCCGCGATCTCTTGTTCCCCCGCTTCCACGATGTAAGCGTTGGGCGGGATGTTGCCACGGAAGATAATGCCGAGGGCTTTCGCTTCCTCGCGTTCCTCAGGCGTGAAGTTGCTTTCAGGTTGGACGATGTAGAAGCGTGTGCCGTCCGCCGAGAGCGAGCAGACGGGAGCCTGCTGACTTTGTACGGTTGGGGCGGCGGGATCAATGGTCGCCTTTATTAGCCTTATCTTGCCGGGGTCGGCGAGCAGGGAGAGAGAAATGAATGCGGTTAGAAGAGCGAGTTTTTTCATATTGTTTGCCTTAATTTATTGTCATCTGTTTTTTCTGAAAGCGAAGAAGCCCAGCATCAGCGCGAGCGCGGCGAGAGCAGGTTCGGGAACGGGAGGATCAAGGCTCACCTTGAGATCCTTGATATCCACGTAAGCGTTGTTGTAGGTCAGGTTCAGCCTGAGATAGTCCACCGCGTCGGAGGGCTGGACCTTCGTGCCGGTGATCTTGTAGCCTTCCACTTTCGTCGTGTTGTAGAAGGATATCTCCTCAAGCTTCTTGTAGCTCGGCAGGAGGTTCAGAACGAAATCGTAGCTGATCCACTCGTTCCTGGGCGCGTTCTTGGTAAAGAGGCCGGTGTTCCTGGTGTAGTCCGTGAGCGTCAGCTTGACCTGCTTCTGCCCGCCGTTGTTGATGGAAGAGAAGGCGCTCTGGAACTGGCGCTGGTCCTCGTTCTGGGTCAGGTAGAGGTATCCGGAGTAATCGTCGAAGAAACGCAGCTTGCAGCTGACGTGGAAATTGAGGTTGGTGCTGTGGCCTTCCGGCACGCCGATGAAGAGGAAGGCGCCTTGGTCGCCCGTGGGCAAGGTCGTACTGACGCTTCTGCCCAATCTGATGAAGGAGGAATTGCCTTCGGACATCGCGGCGATGGAGAGTTTCTCCTTTTGGCTCCAGGAGCTGTCCACCTCGTCCAGAAGCTGTCCCACGCAGTCGGAGACGTTCTCGGAATACAAAAGGTATCCCTTCCTGTCATTGCCTCTGGGACGGATGAACTTTCTCGTCATAACGCCCGCGTCGCCGGCGTCGATCTTGATATATCCGGTGTCGATGCCGTAAACGTCGCTCTCTTCCTTGCAGCGCAGCGTAATGGTCATCCTGTCGGTGAAGGTGCCGCTCACGGGGCTGACCTCGAAGAGGTCGGCGCCGGAAGTAATGCTGGCCGTGAAGCTGATCTCCTGGGCCGGCGCGGCGTTGGTCAGGACCCACTCGGTCTCGAGCTCCCCAATCCTGAAGGGCTGCTGAATGATGCCGAGCGAGGCCTTCTCGATGGGCACGAGTTTCGCTTCCATGGATTTGATGAGCGCCTCGCCCCTGCCCTTGCCAAGGTACATGCGCATGGAGTCTACGCTGGCGATGGGCTTGATGGCGGTGGAGGTCAGCTCTTTCTCCACGGAGATGTTCTTGCCGTTCACAAAGAGCCTGTGCAACAGTTTCCTTGAGGGAGCGGTGTTGATCTTGTAGCCGTAGCCGATGAATTCGTTGGTCGGGAACTGGTCTTCGACGAGGTGCGGGTCGGTCAGAAGGTCGGTCAGTTCGAGCAGGAAGTCGCCGCCCTCGTTGGTGAACTGGCTTTGGAACTGGCGGTTGTTGCTGTTCTGGCCCAAGACGAGGGTGGAGACCTTGTCGTTCATGGCCACGCTGACGTTGAACTGCAGGTCGAATTTGTCCTGCAAGCCTATGGGCACGCCGACCTTGGCGAAAAGGCCGTCGGAGTTGGGATCGGAGGAACCGGTATCGTTGTTGGTCAGAATGGCCAGCTTCTCATAGGGAATGTCGGTGACGTAGCGCTCGACCTTGAGATCGTCGACGCAGAAGTCGCCCTCGCCCCACTGGAAGAAGCGCAGGACCGAGAAGTTGTCGTTGTTGCCGCTCGAACCGTAGATGCCGTAGCAGTCTTCCGTCACGCCGGCGAACTTGACTCTTCTGAGGGCGTGGCGGTTGGCGCCGTTGACCTTCACGGCGTCCGCTTCGATGAGCATTTCCAGATCCGTCCATTCGTTGGGATCGAGATAGCCTTGCGACCCGTATGTCTGGCCAAGCTCGTCCTTGCCGCCTGTCGAAATAATGTAGCCGCCGCCGTGCCTTTGGAAGGTGTTCTCGCCGATGTCGGGGGTGAAGAGCGAAATGGTCTTGCTGCTGTTGCCGGACATCTTCACCCTGGCGGAGATCTTGAAATATCCGTGGGCATGTCCCTGCGTCCAGTTCTGCTTGATGCCCTGGACCCTCAGGTGCGGAGCGTAAAGGTCGCTGATATAAGCGATCTGAAGGTACTTGTTAACGACGCCCGCCCTGTTTTCGGAACGGACGATGGCGTATCCGTTGGTGGCGCGGCCGTAACCCACCGACCAGCCGTTCTGGCCGATGACGGATTCGTTGACTTCATAGCCTTCGAAGTCCTCGCTCAAAACTTCGTCGAAATAATCCGGGGAAACGGTCTTCGGTTCGAGCTTGGTCTTCTTGGTGGTGGAAAGCGCGGCGTCCTCGCCTACGAGATCGTAGAAACCGCCCTGCGTGAAATCTTCCTTGTAAAGGGTGTAGCCTTCCTCGTCGTTTCCGTTGGCCACGGAGATCTTCCTGACGACGCAGCCGGCGGTCTCGGCGTTGATCTTCACAATGCAGTAGGGACGCGCGGAAGTCGCCTTGGAAAGATCGGCCGTAAGTTTGACTGTCTCGCCCTTGGCGAATTTTCCCTTTTCCTTGTCAAGGCTGAAGACTTTTTCCGGATCGGTCAGGATCTCGGCGTAATAGGTAACGTAGCTGTCGGCCACGAAGTTCGTGAGGGAGAGGTCGCAGGTCGTCTGCTTCCATTCGAAGAAAGGCTCCTTGGTCAAACTAAGCTCGCCCACTCTCCAGCCTTTGCCGTAAGAAAAGACCACGGCGCAGGGCTGGTTGGCTTCCATGATATTTTTAGCCTTGACAATGACCTTGTACTGTCCGGCGCCCTGGTCGCCCAGGCGCAGGACCTCGTTGTTGTCGACGTGGTCGTTCCTGGTGTAGGAGGAGCCGTTCGGCGCGATTACGTAGAGGTCGAGGTCGTTGACCAGCGCTTTCTCGGTGCCGTAAGTGCCGGGATAGTCCGTCCAGACGAGGCCTACGTTCAGATCGACGCCCGCAGGTTTCTCGAAGGTGTTCGTGATGGCTTGATTGGTCCTGGTGAAGGTCATTTCCTTGAACTGCATCCTGCCGTCCGTGGGCTCCAAACTTTCCTTGACGTTGATGTGGCCGTGGCCCTCGACGTTGTTGGGCCTCACGTTGGGGATCTCCTGGTAGCGCGTGTACTGACCGGGATAGAGCGACCTGGCGCCGGTAAGGAGGACCGCCTTGACGAGCGCGGCGCTGGGACTGGCCACGTGCCTGTTGTGCTGCAGATAATCCCTGACCACCGCGCAGCAGCCGGCGACCAAAGGCGAGGACATGCTGGTGCCGCCCATGTAGGTGTAATATTTGCTTCTGACGGAAGTGTGTTCGGAGGAAGCGAGGGTGGAGTTGACGCCGGTGCCTGGCGCCAAAAGATCAGGCTTGACGCGCCCGTCGAGGCAGGGTCCGCGGGAAGAAAAGCTCGTCACGCCCTGGTGCACGCCGTCGTCGGGATAGCAGCCGTCGCCCTGCTCCGGGCGGTAGCTTTCCGAGGCGCCCACCGTGATGATGTTCTTGGCGCCGGAAGTGACGCCGAGGGTGCACTCCGTCGGCAGGTCCATTTTCCTGTTGGCGTTGCCGGAAGAGAAGCAGATGGTGTAGTCCTTGTTGTTCCAGATGATCTGGTCGTAGAGGCGCGTGCCGGAACCGTAGTAGCCGTTGCCAGTGGAGCCCCAAGAGTTGTTCATGACGCGGGCGCCCTGGTTGTAAGTGTTCTGCAAGTCTTCCTCGGTGCCGGAACTGATGTAGCCGTTCTTCAAGCCGGCGCAGAGGACGAAGAGCGAGGCGTCGCAGGCCATGCCGCGGAACTGGCCGTCGCTGGCGGCGCCAGTGCCGGTGGCGGAGCCGGCCACGTGCGTTCCGTGGTTGCCGGCGTCGTACCATTCGTCATAGGTGCCCCTTTCCCAGGCGATGCCAGCGGTGTTGCGGCCCTTGACGGTCTTGTTTTTGAAGTCGGGGTGGATGTTGTCGAGGTCGCCGTTGTCAAGGCCGGAATCCTGGATGCAGACCATCTGGTCTTTTCCAGTGTAGCCTTCCAGCTGCATGTCGTCGACGTTGCAGGAGTAGTCCGTCCTGGCCTGGTCGTTGAAAATTTCCTCTAAGGCGTAGGGCTCGATGAAGGCCACGTCTCCCCTTTCAGCCAACGCTCTGGCCTGGAAATCGGTCACGTGCGCCCGGAAGCAGGGTTCCAGAGTGTTGTAGATCCTCTCGGCGTCTTTCACTCCCAATTCCTCAGCCGCCTGCATGATGGCGGAGATGTATTCTTCCCTGACCGCGCCCACCTGGACGAAATAGGTGTCCTCGCCGCCGCCCACAGATTCGACGCGTTCGGCGCCGCCCGGCACGTAGAGCAGTTTGTATTCGGGCAGGAACTCTCCGGCGTAAAGAAGGGTGAATTTCTCCTTGACGGCCGCCAACTCTTTCTCCCCTGCCTCGACGATGTAGGCGTTGGGCGGGATGTTTCCCTGGAATTTGGCGCCCAGCGCTTCCACAGCCTTCTTTTCTTCCGGCGTGAAGTTCGTTTCAGGCTGGATGATGTAGAGGCGCGTGCCTTCGCCGGAAAGCGAGCAGACAGGCTCGCTGTAAGCGTTGACGGAAGGCGCGCTAGGGTCGATGGTGGCGGTCAAGAGACGTATCTTTCCCGGATCGGCCAACGCCGCCAGGGAAAGCAAAACGACCAGAACGGAGAGTTTTTTCATGATTTATCCTTAATTCTATTTTTCTCTAGTTGTTTTCGCGCGGGATCCACGCTTCCATGCCGGGATCGAGCGAGGATGCGTCGCTTGCGCCGTCAGAATTCACGACCTTCATCTTGAAGTTGAACTTGCCGGTCTTGATCTTCACGGAAGCTTTCACGGATGTGCCTTCCGAGGGCGAACCGGAATAGCTCATGGTCTTGCCTTTGTTCTCCATTCTGATCAGCGAATCTCCCACGGCGAAATTCATACCGTCGTTGTTGTTGAGAAGCGTCAGCAGGGATTCCTCCGTGAGTTCGCTCTCAAGTCCGCCGATGGTCCCCTTGCCTTTAATGGAGGATTTGTCCGGTTCGCTGTAATAGATCGTTCCGCCGTAGTAGGTAAGGAAGGAAATGCGCTCGTTGGGGCTCTTGTCCTGATAGGAGAACTTGCCGTTCTTCGGCGAATAGGAAAAGGAGAGGGTCCCCTCTTTGTAGACAAGCTTGCCCTTTTCCATCCGCGGCAGGAATTTCTGCCCCACATAGACGTCGTAGGCGTTGTTGAAAATGCCCGCTATGCCGTTGATGAGGAGCGCGGCCAAGCCATTGTTTCCCGCCGTGCCGGACATGGAAACGGTGAAGCTGCCTTTCCAATCGAAAGGCTTGTAACCTTTTTCGACCTTTGAGGTATGATCGTTCGCGCTGTAAAGGAAGACCAGGGCGCAGGACTGGGGACCTTGCATGATGTTCTTTGCTTTCACGATGACCTGATAATCGCCTTCCGGGACCTCGTAGATGTTGAGCACTTCCACGTTGTTGAGGTGGTCATTCAAGGTGTAGGTCTTGCCGTTCGGCCCGACGACGTAGAGATCGAGGTCGTTGACGAGCTGCGTGTAGTTGCCGACGGAACCGGGATAGTCTGTCCATACGAGCCCCACGTTCAGGTCGCAAACGGCGCTCTTGGAATAGACGTTGGTGACAGCCTGGCCGCTCTCGGTGAAAGTGAATTCAGTAAATTTCATCTCGCCGTTTTCCGGCTCCAGGCTCCTCTTTATGTTGATGTGCCCGTACCCTTCCACCGGGTTGGGCCTGATGTCCTCAAATTCATCCTCATACTGCCCAGGGATAAGCGTGCGGGCGCCGGTAACAAGAATTGCTTTCACAAGTGCGGCGCTGGCCGAGGACACCCCGTGTTTTTTATTCAGATAGTCCCTTATGAGCGCGCAGCAGCCGGCCGTGATCGGGCTGGCCATGCTGGTTCCGTCCAGGTAATGATAATATTCATCCCTGACGGAAGTTTTCGCGGAGCCGGCTAAGCACGACATTATGGCGGTGCCGGGAGCCACGACGTCCGGCTTGATCCTGCCGTCGCGGCAGGGTCCGCGGCTGGAAAACCAAGCCATGCCCTGATGCACTCCGTCATCCGGAACGGCGTCTTCGCCGTAGTCCGGACGGTAGCTTTCCGCCGCGCCCACCGTGATGACGTTCTTGGCGGCGGAAGCTTCGTTCATGGTGCTTTCCGTGGGAACTTTCAATTTTTGGTTCGCGTTGCCTGAGGAAAAGCAGATCGTATAGTCAGGGTAAGACCATATCAGATAATCGTAAAAACGCGCATCCGAACTGTAATAGCCGTCGCTGGTGATGCCCCAGCTGTTGTTCATGACGCGGCAGCCGGAATGGTAGGTGTTCGTAAGATCATCAAAGGTTCCAACGCCAAGGTATCCGTTGCTCTTGCCGGCGCACAGCATGAAGAGCGAGGCGTCGGGCACCATGCCGCGGTATTGGCCGCCGCTGGCGGCTCCTGTTCCGACGGCCGAGCCGGAGACATGCGTGCCGTGGCCGTATCCATCGAGGTCGCGCCAGTCGTCATAGGAGCCGCGCTCTGCCGCGACTACCGTGGTGCAGCGGCCGATGACTTTCTTGTTCTTGAAGTCGGGATGGATGTTCTCAAGGTCGCCGTTGTCAAGGCCGGAATCCTGGATGCAGACCATCTGCCCCTTGCCGGTGTAGCCGGCCAGCTGAAGATCCTCAAGGTTGGCGAGCGGCGCGCTCTTGGCGACGTCGTTCAAAGGCTTCGCCGGAGCGTAAGGTTCGACGAAGGCCACGTCTCCCCTCTTGGCTATCTCATAGGCCTGGCTGTTGGTGAGCCGCGTTTGCACGCAAGGTTCCAAGGTCCCGCTGACTTTCTTGATGTCCTTAGCTCCCAAAGCTTCCAGCGCCTTCACGATATCGGGAAGACATTCTTCCCTGAAGGTGCCGACCTGCACGGGATGAAGCTCCTCCCCGCCAGCCGCGCTGACGCTCACCTCGTTCGCTCCTGGGTAAAGCAGCTTGTATTCCGGCAGGAACTCGCCGGCGTAAAGAATGGAAAAGCGCTGCTTCAAGGCCGCTATCGCGCTTTCGCCGGCTTCAATAAGATAGGCGTTGGGCGGAATGTTGCCGCGGAAAATTATACCAAGAGCCTTTGCGCTTTCACGATCCTTCGGGGTGAAATTGCTTTCGGGCTGGACGACGTAGAGGCGCGTGCCGGCGGAGGAAAGCGAGCAGACCGCCCCGATGGAATTGATCTCCGGAGCCTCGGGATCGATGACGGCGTTGGCAAGGTAGATCTTGCCGGGATCAGCCAGAACGGAAAGACAGAACAGCAGAGCAAGAAGCGAAAGCTTTTTCATGATTATTATTCCTTATCCTCTTTCGGAGGATCGGGCACGAACCAGATCAGGCTCGGCACGACAGACGTGTAGTTAATGTTCTCCGGGGTTTTCTTGATCTTCATCTGGAAATTGACCTTGCCGGTCCTTCTCTTCACCGTGACCTTGACCTTCGTCCCGGCATAAGGTTCCCCGGAATAGGCGAAATTCTGGCCGACCGGCAGACAGGTTACGATGGAGTCGCTGACGGCAAAGGGCGTTTCCTCGTTGGAATTGTAGAGCGTTATGCCGTAGCCGTCGTTGAAGTACGGCATGACCGAGTCAAAGATCTTCCCCTGCCCCTTGATCTTGCCTATCCCCTGCGTCAGCTCGTTGGAGTAGTACATGTCGTCGTTCGCATTGTAAGTGAGGATCGAGATAAAATACTCGGCATAGCGGTCGTTGTATTTGAATTTCCCATTGCTGATGGTGTAGACGAACTCCGCGATCATGCCGTAAGTGCCCATTTCGCGGAAAACGTAATTGCCGGTTGATCTTTTTGTGGGCACCGCTTTCATGCCCACGTAGATGTCATTCCACAGGTTGTAGAGGCCTATCACCTGGTTGGAGAGAAATTCGTTGAGGCCCGCGGCCGGCAGGAATCCGGTCAGGGAGATGGTGAAATTGCCCTTCCAGGAAAGGGGTGAAAGCTCGTAGTGTCCGGGCTGGGGTTCTTCTTCCTCAGCCAGAAGGCAGAAGGCAAAAATAAATGTCAGGAAAAGAAGTCTTTTTATCATGGGAGTTCCTCCTATTATCTACATATTTATTTTACCATAAAAAAAGAAGCGGAAAATTTCCGCTTCAGTATTCTTCTATTCCCCATTCGTTGAGGCGCCTTTTTTTGTCCGCCTCCTCGAATTCCTCGTAGGCCATCTCCTCCTCGACGAGCTTCCTTATCTCCTCGCTGTCGGGGTCTTCCAGCTCCTTGGCCCCCTTGTCGTTATAGTAGGGATCCTTGTAAGCGTCTTTTTTTGGAGCTCTGGCAGCTTTGGCGGCCTTGGGCTTCTTGGGCTTTTCGGTAGTGGGAACGTCCGTTTCCTTAAGGACGCCGGCTTCGCCTTTAACTTTGCAGGCGAAGCTGGCTATTTTGTCGGCGTCCTCGTTCTCGGGCACCCGTGAGTGGCCGGGCACCTGGAGGAAACTGAGTTTCGGGAACTCTTTCAAATACTGCTTCAGGGCCTCGACCATCTCAATGTTCGCCTTCGGCGTCCAGCCCTTGGTCATGAGGCCTATGACGTAAGTGGAGTCGGAGCAGATGACGATGGGGAGGGTTTTGTCTTTTATGGCGGACAAGCCGAATCTGACAGCCTCGAGCTCCGCGATGTTGTTCGTCACCTCTTCTCCGAGATAGACCCTGAAGTTCTTGCGGAATTGGTTATATAAAAGGACGATCCCGCACCCACCGGGTCCGGGATTGCCTTTGCAAGCGCCGTCGCAGTAAAGATAGACGGTGTCCTTATAATGCGTGACGCTCAGAGTAGGATGCTTGGTCCTTCTTTGGTAAGAAGGTTCGCTCATTCCTCGGAGGCCTGCTCCATGATGGCATCTTCCATCTTGAAGTTGGCGTAGACGTTCTGCACGTCGTCCAGTTCGTCGAGGGCGTCGATGAGCGTCAGGACCTGCTTGGCGGTCTTGACATCGTTGACGTCGACGGTGGAAGCCGGGATCTGCTCGAGGTTGGCCTCGATGTAGTCGATCTTGGCGTCTTCAAGGGCTTTCTTGACAGCCTCAAACTCGGAGATGCCGCAGGTGATCTCGAAGTTCTCCTCGTCGGAGTTCATGTCCTCGGCGCCGGCGTCGGAGACCAGCATGAAGAGGTCGTCCTCGGTGGCCTTGTTGAGGGGAACCCTGATGACGCCTTTCTTGTTGAACTGCCAGGCGACCGCGCCGTTGTTGGCAAGGGAGCCTCCCCTCTTGTCGAGGGTCGTTCTCACTTCGGCGGCCGCGCGGTTTCTGTTGTCGGTCAGGACTTCGATGATGAGGCCCACGCCGCCGGGAGCGTAACCTTCGTAGATGATCTCTTCATAAGAGACGCCCGGGAGTTCGCCCGTGCCTTTCTTGATGGCGCGGGTCACGTTGTCCTGGGGCATGTTGACGGCCTTGGCCGCCAGAATGGCCGTTCTGAGCCTGGGGTTCATGTTGGGATCGCCGCCGCCGTCTTTGGCCGCGATGGTGATCTCTTTAGAGATCTTGGAGAAGGCTTTGCCGCGCTTGGCGTCGGCAGCCGCTTTTTTGTGTTTAATGGATGACCACTTATTATGTCCACTCATATAAACTCCTGAGTTTGGGATTTAACTAATTTTCTGTTTCAGGCAGGTTAGACCTAAGTTCTTCAATGGTTGTGCTGGCCGTGCCGGATTTTCCGACCACGATGCCGCCCGCGATGTTGGCGAGCTGGCAGGCGTCCCAGGCGGAAGCGCCCGCGGCTAGAGCAGCGCCGAGTACAGCCACGACGGTGTCGCCGGCGCCGGAGACGTCGAAGACGCCGCGCTTGGTCGCCGCCTTCGCCCTTTTGACGGCCCCAGAACGCTCACAGAGGGCTATTCCGTGCTCGCTTAGGGTAACGACGAGGCTTTTCACGTTGTGGCGCTTGAAAAAGGCTTCCGCGATAAGGGGGAGCTCCTCGACCGGCGCGCCCTTCGGCGTATAGCCGGAAAGTATCAGCGCCTCCTCGAGGTTCGGCGTGGCGAACGAGCCTATGTACGGCATCAGGGAGTAGCGGTTCGGATCGACGAGCAGCGGCTTCCCGGATGCGGCCATGGTCTCGTTCAGAGCGTGATCGCAAAGCCCCTTGTTGTAATCCTGGAGGATGAGGACTTCGCACTTCGGCGCGAGTTCCCTGACCGCGGCGTAGAGCTTTTCGTGCACCGTGTCTTCCTCTCTGATAATGCCGTCCCAGTCCACTCTCACGACGTGCTGGGAGCGCGCGATTATCCTCACTTTCCTGGTGGTGTGGATCGATTCGCTCACGATGAGCCCGGAGCAGTCCACGCCGGCTTTGGTCAGAAGATCCTTGAGATGCGCGCCGTCGGCGTCGTTGCCGATCGCGCCCACCATGACGGGCTGGGCGCCCAGCGACGCCAGGTTCATGGCGACGTTGGCGGCGGCTCCCGGCATGTCGCTCTCAGATGTTACTCTGACAACGGGAACGGGAGCTTCGGGAGATATGCGGTTCACCTCGCCTCTGACGAAGTGATCGAGCATGACGTCTCCGACCACCAGAACGCGGCGGCCTTTGATGCCCGCAAGGATATTTTCGACCTTATTCTTCCACATTCTTCTTGGTGGCTTCGTAAGCGGCTTTGATCTGCTGGGCGATATTCGGCGGGACCTCGCTGTAGTGCGAGAATTCCATGGAGTAGCTGCCGGCGCCGCCGGTGATGGAGCGCAGTTCGCTGCAGAAGCGGAACATTTCCGCCTGCGGGACCTGGGCTTTTATGACCTGGAGATTGCCGTCCACGTCCATGCCCATGATCTGGCCGCGTTTCGAGTTGATGTTGCCGTTGATGTCGCCCATGAATTCCTGCGGGCAGGCGATGGAGACGTTCATGATGGGCTCCAGAAGGATCGGGTCAGCTTTCTTGATGGCTTCAGAGAAAGCCATTCTGCCGGCGATCTGGAAGGCGATATCCTTGGAGTCGACCGGGTGCTCTTTGCCGTCGTACAGTTCGACGATGACGTCCACGACGCGGCAGCCGGCGATGACGCCTTCGGTCATGCGGGACTGGATGCCCTTGTCAACGGAAGGAATGAAGGAGCCGCTGATCACGCCGCCCACGATCATATCCTTGAATTCATAACCCTTGTCTCTTTCATTGGGTTTCAAGCGGATGGCGACTTCGCCGAACTGGCCGGCGCCGCCGGACTGCTTTTTATGACGATATCTGACATCCGCGGTGCCGCGGATCGTTTCATGGTAAGCGACCTTCGGAGTGGCGGTCTTGACTTCGGCCCTGAATTTGTCCTTGAGCCAGCGGAAGGAGACGTCGAGGTGGACGTCGCCCATGCCGGAGACTAAGAGTTCGTGCGTTTCCTGCGGACGGTCGACGTGGATCGTGGGATCCTCTTCGATCAACCTGTTCAAGCCTTCGGAGATCCTTTCCTCGTCGCCCTGCTTGGCGGCTGTCACGGCCACGGTCATGACGGGGTTCGGGAACTCGATCGGCGGGAAGTCGACTTTCACGGCGCCGAGGCAGTCGTTGAGTTTCGTCTTTTTAAGCTTGGAGACGGCCACGATCTCGCCCGGGAAGGCGGAGTCGACGGTGATGCGTTCCTTGCCCTGCATGATCATGAGGTCGCCGAAACGTTCCTTTTGTCCGCTCGTCTGGTTCTGCACTTCGGTGCCGGAAGAGATCTTGCCCTGGTAGACGCGCATGAAGGTGATCTGACCGATGGAGGCGTCCGTCACGGTCTTGAAGACATAGGCGCAGGCCGGAGCGTTCGGGTCGGGCTTGAGCTCGGTGTCCCCTACTTTCTTGGCGCCCTTGTCGGCGGGGCTGGGCAGATAGTTCAGAATGGCGTCGATGACTTCCTGGACGCCGGTAAGGCTGGTGGCGGAGGTGACGAGAACGGGGCAAAGGAGGCCCTTGGCTACGCCGGCCTTGAAGGCCGTCGCGACTTCCGCGTCGGTAAGCTCGCCACCGAAATATTTTTCCATCAGAGCCTCGTCGGTCTCGGCGACGGACTCGATGAGTTTCGTTTTCATTTCCTCAAAGAGCGCGGGATCAGCGGCGCCGGCGTCGGAACCGAAGAGGGAGACGACGCCTTTGAAATTCGCTTCCATGCCGACGGGGATGACTATGGGACAGCACTTGCTGCCGAAGTCTTCCACGAGCGCGGCCAAAGTTTCCTCAAACTTAGCGCTTTCCTTGTCAGCCTTGTTGATGACGAACATGCGGGGCAGTTCGTACTTGTCAAGGATCTTGACGTTCTGGATGGCGCCCACTTCCACGCCTTTGGTGGCGTCGACTACGACGATCGCGCTGTCGGCGACCGCGGCGTTCGCGACGACCTGGCCCACGAAGTCAGTGTAGCCCGGCATGTCGCCGATGAAGACGTTGTGGCCGTTTGTCGTGAAGTAAAGGTTGCTGCCGTGAATACTGACGCCTCTCTCCTGCTCCTCGGGGGTGCAGTCGGAGACGGTGTTCTTATCGAGGATAGTCCCTAGTCTCTGGGTCATACCCGTTTTGTTTAACATGGCTTCGACAAGGCTCGTCTTGCCGGAAGCGGCGTGGCCGACCACGATGACGTTTCTGATCTTTTCTACCGGGACGTTTTTCATACTTTTTGGGTTTGGTTGGGATTAATTGAAACTTTTAAATTTTGATTTTATGATTATACAAAAAGCGCCCTTTCCCATCAAGTGGTTGAACATAAAAAAAAGGCGCGGCTCGCGCCGCGCCTTAAATCCAACTTATTTGCTCATTTTCTTCAGGAAGATCTCCGCTCCGTTGCCGTCGCAGGGCGGCTTGAAGAAGATCTCGACCGTATAGCTGGCGCCGGGGCTGTGCTCCTTAAGATCGATCTCGTAGCGCGCCTCTTCCCTTCTAGTCTTGTCGATGGGGAGGGCTTTGGCCTTGGCCACCGGTTTGCCGTTCATGGCGATGGCGATGGTGCAGGGGCGCTTGAAGCCGCCGCCTTTGACCATGACCTGATATTTTCCGGGGCCGGTCACGTTGTTGGAGACGAGGAAGTGCACGTTGGTCAGCACATGCTTCTCGCTGGCGTTCCAGGTGCCCAGGAAGACGCCCCTGTCTTTTTCCACCATCTCTTTGTTGAGCTTCTCGAAGATCTCTTTGAGCTGCGTGGCGTCCTTCAGAGTCTTGGCCGTCCACTTGGCCGGATCCTTGTCAGGTTCGGTGGCGCCGTCGGGTCCGTTGCTGACCCAGTCCTGCTCGAAAGCTCTGACCTTCTTCTGGATCTCCGCCATATCGGTGCCTTTCAAAAGCTCCGTCAAATAAAGCTGCCAGCGCGGCAGATAGTAGCAGCCGATAAGGCCGCTCCAGTGGTGCGCCACATAGCCGTCGAGGTGTCCGCCCCAGACCGTGATGAGCCTTCTAGCGTCCATCTTGTAGTATTTCTGCAGTTCCGGATCGTCGCTCCACTTGGCGGCGGCGCCGGTCCACTCGTTCAGCATGAACTGATAGCGCGTAGAGTTCAGCTTGTCCACGTCGGTGAGCATTTCCGTAAAGCAGCCGAGGAATTTCTTGGCGTTTTCCCTGGCTCCCAGCTGATGGGAGAAAATGGTCATGGCAATCATGTTGTCAGCCGTAGAGCTTCCGATATGGTTGGCCAGTTCCACCGCGTCGTCCCAGTAGCAGCCGCAGTTGGCGAATTCATTGGAGCAGGAGAGGAAAATGTCCAGCGCCTTGAACCAGTCGGGATTCAGATGATGCGGATCGGTGGAGAGCTGCGGGATGACCTGATACTTGAAGTGTCCGCCTCCCCCGCCGGAATAGAAGCATTTGAAGATGATCTGCCAGGCTTCCCAGATCTTGTCGGGGCAGGAGCCGTAGCGGGCCGTCAGATATTCTTTGAGCCAATCCTCTATCTTCATCTCGTCCGCCAGCCAGGCGGTGTCGGTCATCTCCTCATAGACGATCTCGTTCTGGCAGACGCCTTCCGGAGAATAGCCCAAACCGACCTGCCATCCGCGGCCCGGCCTCTTGAGAGGTTGGAAGGAAAGGCGCATCAATCTCGGCGTGTTGCCGAACATGCCGTCGTAGCCGCCGAAGTTGTGAATAT
>JAEEGI010013273.1_pt1 | contig 17497 bp, 10 predicted proteins | sample 8958751 | NCBI WGS metagenome assembly JAEEGI01 (sample SAMN16246545, study PRJNA631951) | gut metagenome | biome: gut microbiome; feature: rumen; material: KS-attached | host: Bos | place: Iran: Karaj | collected 2018-10
GACGCGGACAGGAAACCTACGGCGAAGACCCGTTCCTTACCGCCCAGATGGGTTCGGCCGTTGTCCACGGATTGCAGGGAACCAGGCCCGGAAAGCCCAACTCCAGTCCTTACTACAAGCTCTATGCCTGTGCCAAACACTTTGCCGTACACAGCGGACCGGAGTGGAACCGTCACAGTTTTAACGTGGAGGACCTGTCGTTGCGCGACCTTTTTGAGACTTATCTGCCGGCCTTCAAGGCTCTCGTCCAGGAAGCCGGTGTCAAGGAAATCATGTGCGCCTATCAGCGCTTCGACGGGCAGCCTTGTTGTGGCAGCAACCAACTGCTGCAGCAGATTCTCCGCAAGGACTGGGGTTTCAAGGATATGGTCACCAGCGACTGTTGGGCCGTGAGTGACTTCTGGAAACCCGGTTTCCACGGGTTCAGCGACACCCGCGAAAGCGCCGTGGCCCATGCCGTACGTACCGGCACCGACTTGGAATGCGGACAAGACTACCGGTCTTTGCCCGAAGCCGTGCGTCAAGGCAAGGTGACGGAAGCCGAAATCGACGTGAGTCTGCACCGTCTGCTCCGTGCCCGCTTCGAACTCGGCGACTTCGACTCTGACGAACTGGTGCCGTGGCGCAACCTGCCTTTGAGCATCATTGCTTCGCCCGAACACAAACAGCTGGCGCTGGAAATGGCACGCCAGAGTATCGTGTTGCTCCAAAACCGCAACAACATATTGCCGCTCAGCCGTAACCGGAAGATTGCCGTCATCGGTCCCAATGCCAACGATGCCGGCATGTTGTGGGGCAACTACAACGGTTTCCCCTCCGTGCCCCGTTCGCTGCTTGACGGTCTCCGCGACAAATGCCCCGATATCATGTGGATGCAAGCCTGTACACACACCGGCCGCACCGCCGACGAGCGTGCCGTTGTGGCCGCCGTGGCCGACGCTGACATAGTGATCTTCATCGGAGGCATCTCTCCCCGCCTTGAAGGTGAGGAAATGGACGTCAACGCCCCGGGCTTCAAGGGCGGTGACCGCACTTCCATCGAACTGCCGAAGCCCCAGCGCGACATTCTGGCGGCTCTCCACCGCGCCGGCAAACACGTGGTCTATGTCAACTGTTCAGGCAGCGCCATCGCCTTGGAGCCGGAAACACGGCATGCCGACGCCATCGTGCAGGCATGGTATGGCGGCGAGGCCGGCCCGGAGGCTTTGGCCGACGTGCTTTTCGGCGATTACAATCCCAGCGGGAAACTGCCCGTCACCTTCTACCGCAACACGGAACAACTGCCCGACTACGAGGACTACGCCATGAAAGGACGCACCTACCGCTACTTCACCGGTTCGCCTCTCTATCCTTTCGGCTATGGACTGAGTTACACTACGTTTGCCTGCTCCAAACCCGTATTCAAGCGCGACCGCATCACCCTCAGCGTGAAGAACACCGGCAACCGCGACGGCGATGAAATCGTCCAGGTTTACCTGCGCCGTCCGGCCGATGTCAACGGTCCCATCAAGGCTCTCCGCGGTTTCCAGCGCGTCCATCTGAAGGCCGGCGAGCAGGCCACCGTCACCATTCCCATGCCCCGCGCCCGCTTTGAGACGTGGGACGAGGCGACCAACACCATGCGCGTGGTGCCCGGCCAGTTCCAGCTCATGGTCGGCACCAGCAGCCGTGACGCGGACCTGCAGACCATCGACGTGAAAATAAAATAGCACCGCCGGCTTTTTTACGTCTTGACAAAACAGAAGCGGCGTCTCAGAATTTTGAGGCGCCGCTTCTGTTTCTGGAAGTCGGACTTCTGCGCGGAAGACGAAGGCTTCGTATGACAGTCTTACTCCACTTCCATCCGGAAGGTGGATGCCGGCAGGTTGTCGGCGTTTACCAGATTGGCGCGGGTGAACGGTTGCCAGCCGTAGCGCACGAGTCGCGGACGTGCGACGGCCTTACAACGCAGATTAATGCCCGTCTGGGTGATTTCGGCTTCGGCGGGGTGGAACAGGCCGTCTTCTTCGGCCACTTCGAACGTGCGTAGCGGTTGATTGTCGGAGGTATGCAGGCCTTGGCCGTAATCAAACGTCAGGAAGACGTCTTTTCCTTCGCGCCGGGCTTGCTTGGCGAGCGGTCCCGACGGAGTGAGTGTTTTCCCGTAGCAGCGGGCCAGAGCCCAACGGGCCATACGCTCGCCGACAGGCTGCTTCTGGCGCGGATGAACATCGAGCGAATCGCCCAGGTCGGAGGTTACGGCCATGTAAGTGGCGTCGCGCTCGTCCATCAGAAGCCGCTGACTGTCGCGGAACCAAGTCCACGTGGGACGGTCGATGCTCGACAGCTGGGCATAGATGAAGGGCAAACGGCCGTTATGGAAGGCGGTGCGGAACGTACCTTTTAACATCTGGAACAAGCGCTCGTGGGTGGTCCAGTTGTGGGCGTTGCTTTCGCCCTGGTACCATACGACGCCTTTCACTGCGTAGCCTGCCAGGGGACGTGTGCCCGTTTCATAAAGGTAGCACGGCTGATAGGGATGACGGCTCCACGGGTTGGTACTCTGCTTGATGTTGAGAGCCGCCCGGCCGCGGGCCCAATCCTGAATGAAGTCGTTCTTCAACCAATCGCGCAAGATGTTGGGAAACTGCGTTTCCAATGTTTCACGGTCAACCCACGACTCCGTCGTTGAGCCGCCCACGGCGTTGCAGATGAGCCCGACGGGGACGCCGAGGCTGTCGCGCAACATACGGCCGAAGTAATAGGCAATGGCAGAGACGTCGCGTACGTTGGCAGGATTGGCCGTTTTCCAAGTGGCGGGCATGTAATACAGATGTCTGTTGACGGAATCACAAACTGACGGCGACCATTCCACGGCGCTCGTCTCCCAACGGGGCACCATGTTGTAGAGACGCAGTCCCGGGTCGTCGGCCAACAAGATGTCGCGGGCACCGGTGGCGGCCTGTTTCAGCATAAAGGCCATGTTGGACTGGCCGGAGCAAAGCCATACCTCGCCAACGGCCACGTGATGGTAAACAAAACGTTTTTTCGCGGTTTCAATGGTAAGTTCGTACCCTTCGCCGGGCTTCGTGAGCGGCTGTAACTGCACTTGCCATTCACCGCGGAGGTTGGCTGTGGTCTTATGCTTCTGTCCGGCAATGCTGACACGGACTTCTTCCCCGGTGTCGGCACGTCCTTTTACGGTCAGAGGCACATCGCGCTGCAAAACCATGTAATCCTGATAAATCTCCGGCAATTGCAATCCGCCGTATTTGCCGGTAATGGCACTATAAACCGTCTGAGCCATAATTCCGGCTCCTTCGGGGTTGGGGTGCAGGCCGTCGGGGAACAAATCGGGCCGCACATAAAGCGAATCATAGAAATCGATGAGATCGGCTCCGGCCAGGCGGGCCACTTGCTCTATGGTCTGTTGTATTTCACCATGCCACTGCTTTGTTCCCGACTGGAAACGGTGGTGACGGTCGCTGATGGGAGTCATGCGGGCCATGATGAACCGTGCCTTGGGATTGCAGCCGCGCAGGGAATCGATAAGCTGAAGATAATCGCTCACAAATTCGTCGCGGAAGCAAGGCCACGCCCGTGGGTCGGTGTCGTTGATGCCAAGATGTATGACAACAATGTCACCGGCAAAAGCCAAGGCATCGCGATACTCCTGCTGCTCATTGTAGGGGCGGAAACCGCGGCGCAACAGACACGCTCCTGGCTTGCCGAAATTACCCACTTCATAACCGTCGCCGAGCAAACGTTGCAGTTGTGCGGGATAACCGTCGTGCAAACGGTCGGCAATACCCGTTCCATAAGTAATACTATTACCGACACAGGCCACTTTCACCGGTTTTTTCGGTGTTTTGGGAGCCGAATACATGGATAGGTTTATGCTGCAGGCCAACAAAATGACAAGGCTAATGGACCATTTCTGACTAATCATCATAATGATTCTTTTCATAGGTTTAATTGTTTTCTTCATCGGTTTCACCGGCATTTTCCAATAAGTCTTTAGGGAATTCCTTCTTTGGGGTCAAGCCCATCTTGCGCAATTCTTCGGCGCGGTTTACCAAATTACCGCGTCCTGTGCTTAGTTGTCCCAACGCCTGGTGATAGGCATTGGTAGCTTGAGTCAGATTCTTTTCGATACCCTTAAAAGTCTCGGTGAAACCGACCAATTTATCATACAGGGCGTTCGCCCGCTGTACTATTTTCTCTACATTTTGGCTCTGCCGGTCACTCTGCCAAATGTTATAGATAATTTGCAAAGTCATCATCAATGTCGTGGGGCAAACAACGATGATGTGTTTCTTGAAAGCCTCTTCGCTCAGTTTGGAATCGTTCTTGACCGCCAACACATAGGCTGCATCGCTTTGAAGAAACATCAGTACGTAATTGTCAGCGTTCTGCACATGGTCGGAATACTTCTTTTCAACCAGCTCCTTCACATGTTTCCGGACAGATTCCGCATGGGCCTTTGCATTCTCTTTTTGTGCGGTTTCATCGGTACTTTCGAGGTAATTCATATAGGCTGTGAGCGAAACCTTCGAATCGATGATGACCCGTCTGTCGTCGGGGAATTTTACGATGATGTCGGGACGCAGGTTTTTGTCGTTCTCAGTCTTCACGTTTTCTTGGATAAAATACTCCTCGTCGCGCCGAAGACCGGAATTCTCCAAAATGCTTTCCAGAATCATTTCGCCCCAATCGCCCTGGGCCTTCGAGTCTCCTTTCAAAGCCCGTGTCAGGCGGTCTGTCTGCTGACCAATGAGAACGGTCTGCTCCGAAAGACGCCGCATGGCTTCTTCGAACGAAGTGCGCTGTGACACTCTCTTCTCGTTGCTGTCCTGAATGGCCCGTTCCAGTGTGTTGAGGTGTTCTTTCAACGGGCGCATCAAGGTAGAGAACTGTTCGGTGCCGGTTGTGCTCAGTTTCTGAGTCTGGTTGTCGAGCACTTGTTGCGAAAGCGAGAGAAACTCCGCTTTCATCGTTTCCAGGCTCTCCCGGTTTCGCTGTTCTGCCTCTTCGCGTTCTGTCCGCACCGATATGGTCAAACGTTCCGTTTCCTGTTTTGCATAGTCACGCTCCTTTTCCATGGCTGTCAGCCGCGGTCCCATTTGGCTACGGTTCCACAGCCATCCGATGGCTAGGCCGGCCAGCAACGCTATTACGGAAGCAAGGATGAGTTCCATTTGACTTTATTCAATCAATACTTTACAGATAGCTTTCCGCAGTTTGCCGAACCCGATGAGCGGCGCGTGGGCGTCTTCGGGGAAGGCGATGAAGCACTGCCCTGGCGTGACATTGGTATAAACCTGTGCCAACTGTGGGAAAAGAGCAAAATCAGCGGTTTCATCGAAAGGTTTTTCACTTTCGCCCAATGCCGACAGGGGAGACCAACCGATGATTTCGGAACGGTTCAAGGGGATGTGTACGTCAATGTAGCGGCGATGAACTTCGAGTTTCTGTTCTTCGTGCGACACGAGGTCGTTTTCCACGTTGTTGATAAAAATGGCGTCACCGTCCACTTCGATGCGTCCCAGCGGCATCTGCAGCAAGTCATGCGTGGCTAAAACCTCGAACAGCGTGTTCATTCTCGGCGAAAGGGCGGCATAGTGCCCGACGTCGGCCAGTGTGCATTGTATCATAAAATCAGGATTTATTGTTTGTTAGCCAAATCTTCCAAAATGCGCCAACAGTTCATCAGGCCGCGGGGCACGTGGAAGCAGCCTTTCCACTTGCCGCCTTTGAGTGGCAGAAGGACTTCGCCGCGACGGTTGAGGTAGCCGAACCATTCAGGATAGTCTGTGTCGCGGAAGTGGCTCCAGGCGTAGTCGTGAATCCGTTCAAACCATTCCAGGCAACGGGGATTGCCGGTCAGTTGGTAGCCTTTGATGAACGAAATGAGAGCTTCGAGGTGCACCCACCACAGTTTTTGGTCAAACTCCAATTCATGGCGCGGTTTGCCCAGGCGGTCCATGAAGTAGAAGATGCCTTCGTACTGTTTGTCCCAACCGTATTCCACTTCTTTCAACGAAATGTCCACGGCCTTTTCGATCAAGTCTTTCCGGCCCAAACGGCGTCCCAAATCCATGATGAACCACGTGCTTTCGATGGCGTGGCCGGGGTTGAGCTTGCGGCCGTCGAGACAATCCACCAGTTCCCCGTCTTTGCCCAGTGCTTCCACGATGAGGCCCAGCTCGGGACGGTAGAACACATCGAGCACTTCGTGCAGGCAGGTGTCAATCGTTTCCTTCAGGAACGACGGTTCCAGCAGTTGCTCTATTTCCAGCGACACGTTGCAGAGTATCATGGGCAGGTCGAACGTTTTGAGCGCACGGGCTCCGGGCGCAGCTTTGCTCCACCGTCCTTTCGGGTTGTCCACTTTCGAAAGCACAATGTCGAACGTGCGTTTGGCAATGTCGGCATATTCGCGGTTGCCCGTGGCCAGGGCCAACTGGCCGAAGGCAATGACGGCAAACGTGTAGCTGAATATATTGTAAGGTTCCACCAGTGCGCGGCCCTCGCGGTCCACCGCAAAATACCAATTGAAATTGCCGTCGTGACCGTGCTTTTTCAGGAACTCCGCACCCTGTATGGCGCAGTCCAGCCATTCCTGACGGTGTTCCACTTCGTTGTAGAGTTTCGAGAACATCCACACTTCCCGGCCTTGCATCCAGATGAACTTGTCCGTGTCGTACACCGAACCGTCGCGGTCGAGACAGGTAAAATAACCGCCAAAATCTTTGTCCTGAGACTTTTCCAGCCAGAAGGGAATCACGCGGTCGAGCAATTCCGACTTGTACTGCGCTGCCAGCGCCTTGAAATCTGCCATAATCAAACTTGTTTTTGCAAAAAGCAAAAATACGGTTTTATTTGCAAACACACGAACCTTTCGTCACTTCTTTTGCAAAGTCACCCGTTTTTTCGGAAGTGACGGTTCGGAAAACAGAAGTCCGACTTCAAAAATTAAAAACGGCGCCTCAAAATTTTGAGACGCCGTTTCTGTTGAATCAGAAATGATTTTTTTCAGCGAAGGCTGCCGTGTTATTTCACAACCACCTTCTTGCGGTTCACGACGTAGATGCCCTTCGGCAGACCTTCGAGCGACGTGGCTGCCTGGCGCACCATCTGGCCGTTGAGGTTGTAAACGTTACCGTTCAGCTGATGCTTGATTTCCAAACCGCGGATGCCGCTGGCGTCGCCCTTCTCCCTTTCGGAAACGGTGAAGGAGTTGAACTTCGAAGAACCGGTGCCGGACTGGTTGACGTCAACAATCCAACCGCGGAAGCCCTTGATGGCCATATTGTTCTGCGTGTGATACATGTCACCGCTGCGGAGCACGTAGCTGCCGGCGGGGCAACACTTTTCATCGTTTGTCTTATCGTTCAGATAAAGGTATGTACCCTTGGCCTCGATACAGTCGGAGGCATGCGACGACGTGGAGCCTTCGCCCTTGTAGCACGTTACCGTGGGAATCTCCAAACTGTTGCCGTCGAAGTCCATGCGGCCGAGCACATAGAAGTTGTTCATCTCTTCACCTGTCGAGGGCGAAGTGTAAGAAGCTGTCGAAGGTCCTAAAACGGGCTTGATGATGTAGAGCTTGTTCTTCTTAATGGCGGCACCGTCGGAGGGCAGGGGCACTTGCTCAAACTCTATCACGTCGCCCTGGTCCTTCAGACCCTTCAGCACGGCCAACTTCGTTTCGTCACCGAACGTCTGCTTCACCTGTGCCGTGGTCATGTTGACGGGCAATACCAGCGAGTTCCATTCGCCCTGAGTAAATCCACGCTTCAGCAGAATCGTCGTGTTCGACAGCGACTTGCCTGTCATGTAACTGGCATCCGTGGCCATCTCGTCCAATACGAACGGCTCATCACCCATATAGGTCACCTGGAAGTTGTCTACACCGACCCAATCAGCGTCGTGGTAGTATTCCAATGATTCTGTTTGAGCAGCACTGCGTGTGAAGCTATTAGATGTATTTTGTGCCAAACTTACACTTTCTTCATCGTATCTGAGATAGAAATAATTACTAGCATTGTTATTTCTGATGTTAACAATATAAGTAGATCCATTTCTGGTATAAGTAGTGATTACACAACTTGATGATGTCGGGCTTGTAGTTGGTCTGCTAGATGATATTATCGGGGTTGCTGCATTACTGGATCTTTGTAAATAATGAGGTTCATCATTAATAGTACAATATAAACCATAAGTACTATTATTATTCCACTTAATGGCTTCGTTTTTATTTGTTGTAACCGTTAATGTAGAATTATCTGTAGTAGTCAGATAATAAGTTGTTCCTTCAGTAGTAGTCATACTGATATAGTAGAAACTGTTGGTCCCTTCTTCCGAATAATCCACTTCACTCTTGGTGGCATTGTCCTTACGCACGCCGAAGGTCAGCGGGGTCGAAATGTCCTCCACCTTGATGAGAATGGTCTTTTCGTAAGGAGCGGCCTGGTTACGGGTCAGAACATAGCCGGCTGCGCATGTGCCGTTCTTTTCCAAAGCAGCTCTACCGTCACCATTGACATTGTTCGTAGAATAGCCATATTTCTTGGTTGCGGAGGTCACCGTTCCATACGTTTCATTACCGGAGGCCAACTCTGTAACTTGGGTCAGCTCTTCTTTCTTATATGTACCTTCGTTTTCTGTCGTTCCATTGGTGCTGGCAAAGACATAAGCCTTGTGGCTTGCGTCGGACGTCATGTGGAAACCGTAGCACTTTACCTGATACCAACCGGCAGCAGGTACGGAGATGCTGGTGTAGAGAGAGCCAATGCCTTCGAGGACGGCGTAACCGTACTTGGCATCCTCTGCACTGATGAAGTCTTCTTTGAGTTTGACGGGAGCATACCAGTTCTCGGTCGTTGTGTTGTTGCTGTGGTTGGCCGAAGCATACACGTGGTTATTATAATTGGCCGAATGGTGCTGCACACCAGGAGCGGTGTAACCCCACGTAAACTTGTAACGGTTGCCATTGGCATCTGACGGTGTGTTGGCTCCGGCTACAGTGCTCCACGAGTTGTAGAAACCTGTATTACGGCTAGAGAAGTCTTGGTCAACGATCAAATATGAGATGTTGGCGTTCAATCCGCCATAAAGGCCGGAATTCTGAGCGGCCACGACAGAGGTAAGCTGCGCTTCCGTAACAATGCGCCACTGATAGAGTTCGTTGATTTTAACTTTAGTGCCGCCGGAAACAGTCACTTCCGTCTCGTTGTTCTTGACGTCGGCTGTGGTGTAGGTGCACTTGTCGTAGTTGCTGCCGTGTTGCGTCAGTTCGCTGTGGCTAGTCTGATGAGCACCGTAGGCACCGCCCAAGTGATAGTCTGTTGTCGTAGAACCCGTGATGTTTTGGGAAATATAATAGGTATAAACATCTCCAGTTTCACCGGCCACGCGTTCAAATTTCCAGCCGTTACGGGTGTATGATCCGCCTTGACGGCTACCCGTGTCAGGACCATCGAAAATCACAAATGTTATCCAACTGAAATCGGAAGAGCCGAAACCTTGGAAGTTTGTTTGACCGGCCGGGTTGATGCTGAAGCCGGCATTGCCTGTAGCGATTTCAGACCTCAAGTTATAATAACTGCCACCACTTTTAGGGGACAAGGTAAGCGACTTGCCGAAGTCGGCGTAGAACAGACGGCCTTCCGTACCCCAGTCGCCACCGTTGATGAGGAATTTGCCGAGACCGACGTTATAGAGATAAATCTTAGTGGTTCCATCGGCCACTGACGTATATTCGTTACCGTTCCAACGGGTGTCGGCCGACTGTGCCGAAGCGGACAGCATGGAAAGTGCCATGAGAGCTGCCACTGAAATCAAGCGTAAAAATTGTTTCATCGTTTTGTTCTTTTTGAGGTTAATGACTACTTCTCCCAAGGCGATTTGCCTCCGAATTGGATTTTATGAAATTTTTTGGAATCGATGTCATCGGGATCGCCTTCGATGACCGGTTTCTGTGTTTCGCCGTCGCTCCAACTGGTGTTGAGCAGCGGTTCAGCTTCTACCTGCATCACGCATACGGCAGGAGTCGTGTAAACGTTTAGTTTCTTCATTGGTTTTTTATAAATTGTTTGTTATCGTTCTGATTATCACTTTATTATACTGCTTATCACTTTTGTCTTCATCAAAGCGGGTGCAAAGTTACACAAAATATTACAAATACGGGATTCTGGGGTTGTTAATTCATCGAAATCTTGACGTTTTTGTAGAAATATGCCTTTTCGGCTCTCCGACACGTTTCTGATGTTATCCCCGTGTTATTTCGGCAGAACAAAGTCGGACTTCGGGGTGCCGAAACGGCGTCTCGAAATTTTGAAACGCCGTTTCTAATTTGCCGCCTTTGGCGGCGGGTGAAAATCAGCGAGTTACAGGGAATTAGGGTTTCGTGTAAAAAACCTTGGCAAAAATTTCTGTGCGGGCGCGACCATTTGCGGCCGCTTATTCGTAATTTTGTAAGTCTAATGAGTTTATTCTGAATAAAACGCATCTGTATTATGAACTATATGGCAAAACTGAGAAGTGTGCTGGCAACAGGTCTTCTGCTGTTGGCCGTGGGCGCAACGGGCCGCACCGTATTGGACAAAGTCAATCCCTTCATAGGCACGGCCGGCGACAACGGGCAGTTGGCCCCGGCGGCCACGGTGCCCTTCGGCATGGTCAGCGTGTGCCCCGACAGCGACCCGCGGCAGCATCCGGGTTACGATTATGAAGTGCCTCTCATTTCGGGCGTTTCGCTTAACCGGCTGTCCGGCGTGGGCGGCTCGGGCTGTGGCGGCAACGTGTCGCTCATGCCCGACGGCGAGGGCAAAGACGTCCGCATCGTCAAGTCCAGCGAACAGGCCAGCCCGGGATTCTACGGCGCCACGCTCAGCAACGGCGTGAGGATGGAACTCACCGTCACACGCGACATGGCCGTGGAGCGCTTCACCTTCCCCGCCGGCATGGAAAAGGTGGTGTTGCTGAACCCGAAAGCCAGTTTCGAGAGAATCCACCAGTACCACTTCCGCGTCCTCAATGACCGTACGGCGCAGGGTGGCCTCATCAGCCGCAACACCTGCGGCCGCGGCTACTACCACCTGCTCTACCGCATCCACACGGACCAGGCGTTCCAGTCGGACACGTTGCCCGGCGGCCGTGTGCGGCTGCTCTTCCCCGACCAACCCAAGCAGCGCACCGTTGAATTCCGCATTGTAGTGGCTCCGGGAGTACCCGAATATTTCAACAACCTGACTGCCGGAAAAGTATGGGGAACACCGTTCCGGAAACTGCGCAAGCAAGCCGCAAAGCAATGGGAGGACCTGTTGGGCGCGGTGCTGGTAAAAGGAGGCTCAAAGGATGAGCAGGTGATGTTCTACACGTCGCTTTTCCGCACCTACCACAGTCCGTTCCAAGCCACCGACGCCGGCTTCACACATTACCTGGGTACCGACGGGCAGACCTACCAGGCCACGGCACGGCCTTACTACAGCTGCTGGTCGCTGTGGGATACCTACCGCACCAAGTTCCCCCTCGTCATGCTGCTGCAGCCCGGACGGAGCCGTGACATCATGTGGTCGATGGCCCAACTCTACACAACGGGCAAGCAGGACTGGTCCACGTCGTACGAATGCGTTCCCACCGTCCGCACGGAACATGCCATAGCCACCCTGCTCGATGCCTTCCGTAAAGGCCTCGTCGACGACAGGACGCTGCGTCAGGCTTTTCCCGGCATGGTGGCCGAGGCCAACCGGCTGCCCCACAAATCGCCGGACCAGTGCCTGGAAACGGCATCGGACTTTTGGGCGCTCTCCCAACTGGCGGGCGAGCTGGGCTATACCGAAGAGAATCGCTTGTGGAAGCAACGCGGCGAACAGATGTTCGACTCCATCTGGCCCATCCATTTCCAGAACATTGACCCCACGTACACCAAAATGCGCGGCAACGGACTCTACCAAGGCACACGCTGGCAATACCGCTGGGCCGCGCCGATGTTCCTTGACCGCATGATTGCCATGCACGGTAAAGCACGCCTGGCCGAGGAACTGAACACGTTCTTCCGCGACAGCTTGTACAACCAGGGCAACGAGCCCGACATCCACGTGCCGTTCCTCTTCGGCCGGCTGGGACAGCCTCTCAAGACCGGCCCGTTGGTACACGCCCTCATGCTCGACAGCATTGTGCACCGCTACGGCGGCAACGACGCCTATCCGACGCCTTTCCGTGGTCACGCTTTCAGGAATGCTCCGCGCGGCTACTGCCCGGAGATGGACGAGGACGACGGGGCCATGAGCGCCTGGTTCGTCTTCACGTCGATGGGTCTTTACCCCCTCATCGTGGGCGAAGCCGTCTATGAACTGTTCTCCCCCGTGTTCGATGAAATCATGTTCCCGTACGGCAAAAATAAAATCACCGTCCGCACCAAGGGACGCTCCACGCTGCGCCAAACGCTCAAACGCGTCACATGGAACGGCCGCCCGCTGGACAATTTTCAGATTGCCCACAACGAATTGGCACAGGGCGGACAACTCGTTTTCTGGTATTGACCGGCTCACAATTCTGTCTTTTTTATTACCTTTGCACCTCGAAATAAAAATACCATTCATTCGATGAACTTTGTAGAAGAACTAAAATGGCGCGGCATGCTCGCGCAAATGATGCCGGGAACGGAAGAAATGTTGAAACAAGGCATGGCCACGGCCTACCTGGGCACTGACCCCACCGCCGATTCCCTGCACATCGGCCACCTCTGTGGCATTATGATGTTACGTCACTTCCAACGTTGCGGCCATAAGCCCATTATCCTCGTCGGCGGAGCCACGGGCATGATTGGCGACCCCAGCGGCAAGAGCCAGGAACGCAACCTGCTCGATGCCGAAACCCTCTACCATAACCAGGAATGCATCAAAGCCCAAGTAGCCAAATTCCTAGACTTCGACGAATCGTTGCCCAACGCCGCCGAACTGGTGAACAACTACGATTGGATGAAGGACTTTACCTTCCTCGACTTCGCCCGTGAGGTGGGCAAGCACATCACCGTGAACTACATGATGGCCAAGGACAGCGTGCAGAAGCGTCTCAATGGCGAATTCAGCGCCGGCCTCAGCTTCACGGAATTCACCTACCAGTTGCTGCAGGGCTATGACTTCCTCTACCTTTACCAGCACAAGAACTGCCGTCTGCAGCTCGGCGGCAATGACCAGTGGGGCAACATTACCACCGGCACCGAACTCATCCGCCGCACGCTGGGCAGCGACAACGAGGCCTTTGCCCTCACCTGTCCGCTCATCACCAAGGCCGACGGACGCAAGTTCGGCAAGACGGAGCAGGGCAACGTATGGCTCGACCCCAAGCGCACCACACCTTATTCCTTCTATCAGTTCTGGCTCAACGTCAGCGACGACGACGCCGAGCGCTACATCAAGATTTTCACCAGTCTCACGAAAGAAGAAATCGACGCCCTCGTGGCCGAACACCAGACCGATCCCGGCCGTCGCCTGTTGCAGAAGCGTCTGGGCGAGGAAGTGACCACAATGGTCCACGGCCGCGAGCAATACGACCTTGCCATCGAAGCCAGCAACTTGCTCTTCGGCAAGGCCACCAAGGAAAACCTCCTGAAACTCGACGAGGCCACCCTGCTCAGCGTATTCGACGGTGTACCCACCTACGAAGTGCCAGTTGCCAGCATCGCCGGTGCACGCTCGGCCGACCTCTTGGCCGAAACCACCCAGTGCTTCCCCTCCAAGAGCGAGTACCGCAAACTCGTCAAGGGAGGCGGCGTGAGCATCAACAAGGAAAAGGTCGTCGACCCCGAGCGCGTCATCACGGCCGACGACCTGCTCGACGGCAAATACCTCCTCGTGCAGAAGGGCAAGAAGAACTACTTCCTCATCATCGCCCGCTAACCCCTTTTTTCTCCAATACACCCCGAGCGCCTTGGAACAACGTTTCCAAGGCGCTTGTTTTGTCTTCCTCGTTCCCAACCCGTTGGTTTTCATCGGGTGCCAAACACGGCAAACTAGAAGCGGCGTTTCAAAATTTTGAGACGCCGTTTTTGCAGCCCGAAGTCCCACTTCTGCGCCACGAAATAGGACCTCTGTGACCGTGATGTCAAAAAATAAACAAGACCCGACATGAAAAACAATCCCGGGCGGCCGCGAATCCCATTTTTTCGTTACCTTTGAAGTCAGATTACACCACCGGAGTCACGATGCGACGCGTTACATACCTTATTATTCTCCTTGTGGCTTGTTCCTCAACTTCTTTCAAGATGAGAGCAACCCGCCCCATGGTCTATCTTGACCTGCGCCATCTGAACCGGGCTGACTACGCCGACAGTCTGGCGGTGCAGCAAGTGTGGGACGACCTTCACGCCGTCGCCACGTTGCAGGGCACCGTCAACCGCCGCCGGCCGCAGCTTTACATCGATTACATCGAGAACGGCCCCTTGGCCGTCGACGCCCATTGGTGGAAAACGTACCGCCGCACGGGCGAGTGGCTGTCGGGGCGCGACACCCTGCGGCTGACTTCCGTAGTTGAGGCCGTCGAGTATTTTAAGGACCAGTTGCGCGGCGCTGTGGTCTACGACCCCGGCGTACCCTCGACAAGCAACGTGGCCTCGGCCGTCGCCGGCATCGACGACCTCCTGGCCGTGCGCTACGACACCCGTCCGCAGTCACTCTACAGCCGTCTCTGCCTGAGCGGTCTGCTGGCCGTCAAGTGTTGGCTCGTCCGTCCCGACGGCACTCCGCTCTTCACCGGCCGCGGCCTCCTGCCCGACACCCGGTGTCCCTCGTCGGGCTCTGTCAAATGCGACCCCTACCTGTGGTTCATCGAACACTACATGAAACCGGGCCGCTGCAGCGGACGCTATGCCGGCTACTACATCGACCAGCAGTGGCGCAAGTCACCCTCGTGCACCACGCACAACCACCACCAGTTGACAAACCACGATTTCTTCGTGAGCCGCCGCGCCTTCTTCTTCGACCTCTCGCCGTGGGGCGACGAACCCGCCACCGACGACCCCGCCCAGCCCGTCGGCACCGACCTGAAAACCCTCCGGCTACTGCTCCACACGGCCGACAGCCTCAACGGAGGGCGCCGCATGTGCTACGTCGGCGGCTTCCCCGCCTGGATTTTCAAGTACACCCGCCGCGCCGGAGGTAGCCACGAACCCGTGGACACCGAGTGGCAATTTTCCGAACTCATCAGCCGCTACAACGCCTTCAAGGACGCCGACGCTATCGGTTACGGAGCCTTGGCCAACGCCTCGTTCTGGCAACACTTCCCCCTGAAAAGCCACTATAAGCAGCCGTGGATCACCCGCCGTGAACTCCGCCGACGCGGACTTCTCGACCCGAACGGGCACGTCGACACCACGCGCAACTACTTCGTCATCTACGTGGGCGACTACGACGCCTCCTCATGGGTCAGCCAGATGATGCCGCGGCTGTGGGACGCCCCCGAACGCGGACGCTTGCCCATGATGTGGTGTGTCAGTCCCGTCCTGGGCGAACGCGTGCCCCACGTGCTCCACTACCTGCGCCATACGGCCTCGCCCCTCGACTATTTCGCCGCGGCCGACAACGGGGCCGGCTACATGATGCCGGGCACAGCCGAGCAGCAGGATCGCGACGAGGCCACCACGCGCCACATCGACGCCTGGCAACGCCACTGCACTCGCCACTACCGCCGCTGGGGACTCACGCTCACGGGATTCATCATCGACGGCCACGGTCCCGCTATGCAGCGGCGCGCGCTCGACGCCTACGCGCGTTTCAGCCCCAACGGCATCGTGCCGCAGAAGTGCCCGCCCGCCGCGCTCCACCGCGGCATGCCCGTCCTCCAGTCCGTATGGGACCTCGTCTCCAACGACCCCCACGAAGCCGCCCGCGTGCTCGTTGAACAGGTGCACGGGCGCCAACTGCCGTTCCACTGGTTCCGCTGCATACTGAAGAGTCCCCAATGGTACAACCGGGTGGTCGAAGAAGCCTGCCGCATGGACCCCTCGCTGCAACTCCTCGACGCGCCCGCCTTCTTCGAACTGCTCCGCTGCTGGTTGGAAGAACGCGAATGAAACCACCTCCATTTGTCAAAAATTTTTACCCCAAAATCCGACGTATCGTAACGCGCTGATTTTCAGCGGGCGTTGGAAATGGCAAATTAGAGAAGGCGTTTCAAACTTCCGAAACGCCGCTTCTGCGCGCTGAAACGCCGCCTTTGCAGCCCGAAATCCAACCCCCGCGCCACGTTTCTCAAGATTTTTATTGTATAGTCCTATAGTCTCTATGGTTTACGTGAAAGATGAATCAGAATAAAAGAGCATTTCCTTTTATTGTTCACAAAAAGCCCAGCATTGAAAATACAAAAAGCGAAGCCGTGTGGCCTCGCTTTTCAGTAAGCTAAATTGGAATTTATATATTGTAAGGCTACTCTTTTTTTTCTATATACTCCCATGTAACACAATGTAATGCGCCCCCTCCATTTTTGCCTTTAACTAGAGGCTTGGCATAGATAGGAATAACTTCCATACCAGGAAATAATTCTTCGAAATGATTCAAAGCCGCGATATCATCTTTACTATCAAAATTCTCAGAAAGACAAGGAAGCAAAACACCTCCAGGAACTTTCAAAAAATTGAGATAACACCATGAATCTTCATCACCATCCCAGAAGGGAAGTTCTATTACTTCTTTAAAATGGCCGTCCAAGATTTTTCTCAGCCTTCTATGAAATGCCATATTTTGTTTTCGTTTAGGATTATTCCAACAGCCATTCAATAGAACTCGACCATCGCCTAGGTATGCCACCATGCCGTCAGCATGACCGCAAAAATCTTTCATATCCCACGGCAGCAAGACAATTTCTGCACAAAGCGTTTTTTCTAAGTCCTGTAGCAGTTCGGTTACTCTCTTTTCTGGGTTCTCACTAAAAATCTTGTCAGTCATAATGACCTTATCCCCACATCGAACATAATTGCCACCGTCAAAGGTGATTTTCATGTCAGCAGGCATAAACAGATTGAGTCCATTACATGCAACCTGCTGAGGAGTTATATAGTCATGTAACTTTTCGTCCTCTGCCAAATAATCTGGCTCGTACTTGTATTTTGCATATGTTCCATCATCGGATATCATTACTGGCATATAATCCCTACACCAATAATCTTTTGTGTATGCTTTCTTTAACTCATCATGCTTCACATTCAATCTATCAAGAGCTGCAAAAATAGCTTCGGCCACACATGCAGTCCTAGCCGTTTTTCTAAGATGTTCTGATGTGTAAATGATAATATCTTTCATAAATCTAAATGCTTGCTAAATTCCGATTTATCTTTCAGTTAACGTAGGCAAAGGTAGCGATTATTTCGCTAAACACAACTATTTTCTTTTAGATTTCGGTGATTTATTATTCATGAGGCGCTGGTACTCGTCCTGCGCCTGCTTGATGCCCTTGTCGCCGGTCACGGTGTTGACGGTGACGAAGGGCTCGTCCAATCGCTCGTTGAGACGGGCGA
>JAEEGI010013274.1_pt1 | contig 17496 bp, 17 predicted proteins | sample 8958751 | NCBI WGS metagenome assembly JAEEGI01 (sample SAMN16246545, study PRJNA631951) | gut metagenome | biome: gut microbiome; feature: rumen; material: KS-attached | host: Bos | place: Iran: Karaj | collected 2018-10
GATGGCCGGCCTTGAAGAGATGTCCAGCAAGGTTCTCGGAATCGACGGTGTTTTTGCTACACCCGAGGGTTATGATATTTACTTTCAATGGTAGGTTTATTTCTCAAAAAGGCTGTCGACAAATGCGTCGGCGTTGAATACTTGTAGGTCGGTCATTTTCTCGCCCAAGCCGATGTAGCGGACGGGGATTTGGAACTGGTCGCTAATGCCGATGATGACACCGCCTTTGGCCGTGCCGTCGAGCTTGGTGAGGGCAAGGGCATTGACATCGGTGGCGGCAGTGAACTGCTTGGCTTGCTCAATGGCGTTTTGCCCAGTGCTGGCATCCAGTACAAGAAGAATCTCGTGGGGTGCATCGGGCATCAGTTTCTGCATAACCTTCTTGATTTTGCCCAGTTCGTTCATCAGGCCAATCTTGTTGTGCAGGCGTCCGGCAGTGTCGATAAGCACCACGTCGATGTCCTTGGCTAGCGCTGACTGCAGGGTGTCGTAAGCTACTGAGGCGGGGTCGGCATTCATGCCTTGCTGTACGATGGGCACACCGACGCGGTCGGCCCAGAGTTGCAACTGCTCCACTGCGGCGGCGCGGAAGGTGTCGGCTGCTCCGAGCATCACGGTTTTTCCTGCCTGTTTGTATTGGTGGGCGAGTTTGGCGATGGTGGTGGTTTTGCCTACGCCATTGACGCCAACGACAAGCACCACGTAGGGCTTGTGGGGGAGGGGGGCGTCGAAGTCTTCGGGGAATTTGTCTTCGTGCTTTTTCAGCAGGGTGGCAATTTCGGCACGAAGGATGGAGTTGAGTTCGGCGGTACTGATGTATTTGTCGCGTTTGATACGCTCCTGCAGCTTGTCGATAATCTTGAGAGTGGTCTCTACCCCCACGTCGGAGGTGATAAGAGTTTCCTCAAGGTTGTCGAGGACGTTCTCGTCGACAGTGGATTTGCCAAGAATGCTTTTAGAGAGTTTCGCAAAGAAACTTTCTTTGGTCTTGGCGAGACCGTGGTCGAGGGTCTCTTTTTTGTCTTTTTTACTGAATAGGCCCATGGTATCTTTGTTTTAGGTTGGTCAATTAGTGGGTGGGAGGTGTTATTTGATGCCGAGTTTCTCGTTCATGGTCGGGCGTATTTCTTTGTCAAATATCTTGCTGTAGTTGTCGAAGGCATAGCGTTTGTTATCGCCAGAGGCGAAGTACCAAAGGATGACTACGAGGTCGCTAGCGCTTTGATAGCCTTGGAGGACGGTCAGTTGCGCTTGGTCGGTCTTGAACAGCCCGAACGAGGGAAATCCCATTTTGGCTCCCAATACCTTCTTGGCGAACGAATGGGTGCTGGGGCGGTTGCCGGGGGCGGTGGCGACATTGGAGTATTTGTTGCCTCTCCAAGTAAATTCGGAGTTGCCTTCGGCATCGAATTTGACAGGGATATAGTATTTGTTAAGGATGAGGGCAACGGTTGGGTCGGTAAAAGTCTCTCGGTCCATCTTCTTGCACCAGCCACACCAGGAGGTGTAGAAGTCGACGAAATAGAGTTTCGTGTTGCTCTTCGAGTCGGTCTTGGCGGCCTGCTCAATGGTTTTCCATTCCACCTTCTGGGAGTAGGCTTGGTTTCCAAGCAATATGCAAAGGAGGGCAAAAACAAGTATTTTAATCTTCATAATGATAAGTGTTTATTAATGTGATTTATTTTACCAGTCATATTTCCAGTCGCTGTCGAGTTCTTCAGATTTAGGGTCATACACTTCCTCTCTTTCCTCACGGTCGCGAAGGCGGAAGAGACGGCCCAGCCAGTCGTCTTTTTTCGACTTGGTTTGGGAGGTGGCTAGTTTGTCTTCTTCAATGATTTGAGATATTTGCTGAATGTAGTTCTCGACGTATGAGTGAGAGTAGGCGAGGTCGTCGAGGTGGATGTGGGCACCTGTGAAGTAGTGGTGTATAATGCTATCATAGCTGATGCCGAGTCCAATCATACGAATGGCACCTTCTTGGCTGAGACCTACGCCATGGCCGAATCCGTGGCCGGAGAGGGTGAGGCGGTTTGAGACGCTGTCGTAGATGACGGAGAAGAAGGTGGATTTGAGTTGGAAGTCGGAGCGGATGCGGGTGAGCGGGACACCGCAAAGCCTAACCTTTCGCTCGGATTGGCTGAATGTGAGGAGCTCGTTTCGGATGCTGTCGGAATGGATGTCGAGTTTGTGTTTTGAGGCAAAATAGTTGAGCCATTTATCTTTGTCGATGACTTTGACCCACTCGCTTTGGCGCATGTGGAAAGAGAAGGTGTCACTAACTGAACGTAGGTAAGGCACTGCGCTACGCCACACGTCCTCGGAATTGGCTGTCTGACCACCACTATTGGAATGGAAGGGGGTTTCAATCAGTGTCCCTGCCTCATCGACAATCGTCATGCCGCTGCTGAGCATAGTACCTAGCATGATATCGGGGCGCACACAGCGGTTGAGATAGGCTTGGCAATGCACTTGGTCGCAGAAGTTATAGCCCTCCGCTTTGTGTTTATTCATATTCTTACGAGCCCAAGTGCGAGAAATGATAGCTTGGACTCGAAAAATATCGGGCTTGTCACCATAAATCTCTGACTGTACGACTCCCGCGATATAGGTCTCGAATTCTACATCGTTGATGAGGAGGAGTTTCCCATTCTTGTCGACCTTGATGCTGAGGTTGCCCTCGTAGGTACGGTGCTTGATGTTGCGAGGATTGAGACAAAGAATGCAGGCGGTATCGTTGGCCGAGAAATAGATGGTGTTGTGGTTGCCGTAGCTGTGTCCATCGATAGAGACGTGGACTTTCTTTCCGGAAGGGGTCAGTTCGATAGACCTGCCTACGCCTATTTCGGGTTCGACCAGTATGGTGTCGTCGGCATAGATATTATAGGTGCCTAGGTCGAATGAGATGGCAATATAGTCGATGCTGTTGTTTGAGAACAGCTTCACCTTTACGCGGTCGGCCGAGGCGCTGAAGGCTAGGAGTAGGGTGCAGAGTATGAGCAGTAGTTTTTTCAATGGAGTAGTTGGATAATGACTTCGGCAGTGCGGTCGGAAGCGCCGGCATTGCCTAGGAGGGTGTGTAAGTGGGCATATTCGTCAAGCATCTTTTGGCGCGAAGCAGAGTCGGCTGCGATGCTGGCAAAAGTTTGTTTGAGTTGGGAGGTGCTGCAGTCGCCCTGAATCAGTTCGGTGACTACGGGTCTGTCGGCAATGAGGTTGACAAGGGAGATGTATTTTATTCGGTTGCCGATAAGGCGTCGTGCAATGGCTACGGAGACGGCGTTGGCGCGATAGCAGACCACTTGTGGCACATTGAAGAGGGCCGTCTCGAGAGTGGCTGTGCCAGAGCACACGATGGCTGCATGCGCGTGGCTGAGGAGCTGGTAGGTGCGGTCTAGGCATACGACGACATTGGTCCTGTTGCCTATGATGTCGTGGTATAGTTTTTCGCCTATGAGGGTCATGCCGGCTAATACAAATTGGTATTCGGGATGTTTGTCGGCCAATTCTAGCATCAAAGGCAGCATCCTCTTGATTTCTTGTTGGCGGCTACCGGGAAGTAAGGCGACGATAGGCTTCTCGTACTGCATGCCGTCGGAGTCGTGCTTCTTGAATTGGGCGACGGCATCCAATAAGGGATGCCCGACATACACGGCTTGAGGGAAGTTATTGTGGGCATAGAAGTCTTGCTCGAAGGGAAGAATGTAGCAAAGCCGGTCAAGGTTGTGGCGCATACTTTTGATACGACCCTTTTTCCAGGCCCAGAGTTGAGGGGAAATGTAGTGTACAGTCTTTATGCCCTGTTGGTGGGCAAATTTGGCCATCTTGAGGTTGAATCCGGGGTAGTCGATAGTGATTAGCACATCGGGACGATATTGCAGGATATCCTCTTTGCAGAAACGGATGTTCCCTAATACCGTGCCAAGGTGGCTGACCACTTCGACAAATCCCATGATAGCCAGGTCGCGGATGTGGCGGACGGGTGGGCCTGCAACATCTTGCATGGCGTCGCCTCCCCAGAAGCGGAAATGTGCATCGGCATCCTGCCGTAGCAACGCCCGCATCAGGTTGGCACCGTGTAGGTCGCCAGAAGCCTCGCCTGCAATGATGTAATACCGCATATATTAGAATGTAATATATTTATATTTCAACATGACCCACATGAAGATGACAAAAGTGACGAAGAATGCGGTGATGACGCTCTTGAGCGTGGTAGGGTAGTCCTTTATTTTAGCATAGTAGCGCAAGAGCAACAGTGGGGGTACAAAGCAGATGACAAACCAGCGCGCATTCTCAGCAATAGGCTGGTGCAGCAGGACCAGTACCAGCCAAACGATGGCGGCACTGAGGATTTCTAGGATTAGGGTGGCAACAATGCCAATGGCAACACTGTTGGTATGGAGGAGTTTCTTCATTGTTCGAGGTTTTTAAAGGAATCGAGAGATTGTGATGTAGTAAAGTCGGGACGTATGGGTACGACGGTGGCGAAACCCTGAGCAAGCAGGTATTGGTCGCTGTCGACAGGGGGATTGTCGCACACAAACTTGCCCGTCAACCACCAATAGGGTCTGCCTATCGGGTCGATACGCTTCTCGAGGCTGTCTTTCCAAGCTGCCCTTGCCTGCCGGCAAATGCGGATGCCTTTTATTTCATTGGCAGGAAGGCGTGGAATGTTGACGTTGAGAGCCGTAAAGTCGGGCAGAGGGTGCTGCAACACATGGCTCAGGATGTGGCGGATGGTGGGGGTGCAGGCATCGAAGTCGGCTGCGGGGTTGTGGTTCAGCAGGGAAAAACCGATGGCTGGGAAGCCGTTGAGGCAGGCTTCAAGCACCGCCCCGATAGTGCCGCTGTAGATGACGTTGATAGAAGCGTTGCTGCCATAGTTGATACCAGAGAGTACCAAGTCGGGGGTTCTAGGACAGAAATGCTCGATACCCATCTTTACGCAGTCGGCCGGTGTGCCGTCGCATGAGTAGACTGAGTAAGACTCACTCTGACTGATGGTGTTGACTCTAAGTGGTCGTGTACTGGTGATAGAGGTGCTGACACCCGAAGCATTATGGTCAGGTGCCATAACTATCACCTCGCCATATTCCTGTGCTATCGAGGCTAGGTGTAGGAGTCCACGGGAGGCGACGCCGTCATCGTTGGTTATGAGTATCAGCGGTTTCATCTTATTCTTTGGCAAAAGGGTTTTTCTCTTTGCCGAGGAAGAAGCTGGCGGGTTGCAGGATGTTGTCGAATACAAAGTATTGGATGAGAACGGTGTCTTTGTCGTCGATGGTGGCGTAAAGACGGTTGAGGTCAAACATCTCATAGAGGCTCTCTTCGGGCATAGCCAACGAGTCGGCAGGGTTGTTGTATTTCAAGAAAGTCTTGAGTACGCGGGTGGTGCCTTCAGTATTGGTGATGCTGAGGATAGCGCGTGGGCCGGCCTTGAACGAGGTATCCATATTGCTGTTGGGAACTCGGCTGGCAAACTCGTCGAAATTGAGGTTGGCAAAGCAGGAGAGCATCTGGGCGACGCGGGCTGTGTCGAACTGGTCAATAGGGGTGGGGTTTTGTGCTAATTTGAAGATAAACCCATCACCCTGACGCTCGACCGAGAACGACTCCTCGGGGTTAGACGGGATTTCCAGTTGAACACGTTGCAGTCGGCGTATATCCCAGTGCACTATGTTATGGCTTCGCCATGACATGGGGTCGGTGACGAAACGGGGGGTGAGGTAGCCTCTGAATCCGGGGATGTGAATGATATAGGGCTGCTTGTCTCCTTCGCGAAACATGTGGCATGCCATCATGTCCTGAGTTTCATGTCCCACGAAGTAGGTGGCTGCCAGTTTCTCGTGGGGGAAGAGTTTCAGTTTGCCGTGGAACCAGTTGATAAAGTATTTAAGCTGGTAGACTTCGACTTTGACGGCGCGGGCAGAGAGCAGTTTCACCACTTGGGGGACCGCATTCTTGTTCACCTGTTGGCGTATACGCATGTCGTGGAGTGTCTCCAGCAGCATGTCGATCATCGGCTGGCTGGCAGGGTATATCCCGTCTACTGTCCACATGGTGTCGTGGGTGCTGTCGGCCACACGCTCTAGGAGAACGTGTTGGTCTTGCTTGTCGGCCATGTAAATCTTGGTCACGGCGTCGATATTCTCGATATGGAAGTCTTGTTCGAAGGTGGCAGGTTTTGCCCCATGTCGGGCAATCAGTAGGGCGACGATGCCTACCACTGCCACTATGGCAAGGATGATTATGTTCTTTTTCTTTCTCATTTATTTACGATATTTTTTGCGACGGATGATGAAAATGGCAACTCCTGCAAGGATGATGATTCCCGAGGGGAGCAGGATGTTGAGTAGTTTGTAGCGGCCTCCGTCCTCTTTGCACTTCATCACGTTGAGCTTGCGGATTTTGATGTCGCGTGAGCGGCTGGCAATGGAGCCCTCTTCGCCCACCAGATAGTCGACGCAGTTGAGTAGGAGTTCCTTGTTGGCATACATCGTTTCGGTGTAGAAGTCATAGCCAAGAGGATAGCCTGTGCCGTCGTTATAGTTGAAACGGTTCTTGATGATGTCGCCGTCGGATATGACGATCATGCTAGTGCTGTCGCTGGCTTCGCGGTAGCCCATCTCGGGAATCTCCATGAAGTCGGGCGTCAGGCGGCTGCGGAACATCGACTTGAAACTGCCACTGAGCAATACGGCTACAGGGATGTTCTGTCGGTTGTAGAGCCTTCTGTCGGGTTCTATCTTGGCTTCGTTGAGGTCGTAAATGGCAGGTGCGTTTTTCACGCGTGAGAATTCCGATGTGGCAAGCAGGACGGTCTTTTCAATATCATTGTCAATTAGGTCGATGCTGCTGATAAAGTCGGTCTTGATTAGGTCGAGGTTTCTGACTATGGGGTGTTGCGACAGTGGCACAATCTCGGGGAAGTACATCCAGGGCTGGAATTGTATCTGGGGCTTCTCGCCCACCATGCCCACCGTCATGGGGATGGGACGGCAGCGGATGTCCATGATGAGGTCGGGATTGATGCGGGCACCATAGGTGAACAGCATCTCGTCAATGTTGAGGGGATAGCGTGTGGCAACTGCCTGTCCGGCGTGGGCAAGGCTGTCTAGGTCGGCATCCAGCGGGTCCACCAGCCAAAGCAACTTGCCGCCGTACATCACATATTGGTCAAGGATGTAGAGGTCTTTTTCGCTGAACAGCTTAGTGGGCTTGGCAATGATGATGAGGTCGTATTTGTTCCGGAAACGGTAGGTGGAGTCTTTCGCGTCTAATACCCGCGTGGTGAGCGAGTTGATGTTTTCGTCCATGCGTACGGTGTCCAGGTTGTAGTATTCATAGAGTGAGCCGATCATGTCCGACAGATTGGGCAGGGCCAATTCCCCGTGACCACGCATAAATGCCACGCTGGGCTTCTGCCCTTGCGACAAGGCGCGGATAGCGTTGGAGAGCACGTATTCCAAACTCTGGATAGAATTGTTAAGCAGTTGGGTTTGGTCGACATATTTCTGGCTTTGCAGTAATTGGATGGAGGTCTCGTTGCCCTTATAGATGACGTCGGCGGCAGGTATCAGCACCTGTGTGGTCACACCGTTGGCGGTGCTCACCTGTATCTGAGTGGGTTGGATGCCTTTCTGTGCCAGTTTCTGATAGAAGACCTGTCGCTCCTGTTGGTTCTCAAAGTCGTTGGGATTCACAAACTCGTACTGCACATTCTTGTTGTAGGCGCGGAACTGGTTGAGCATCTCCTTGGTCTCGTTCTGCAGGCGTTTGAAGTCGGCTGGGAACTCGCCCTCCAAGTACACGCGGTACAACACAGGTTCGTCGATCTTCTTCAACAGGCTCTTGGTCGATTTCGAGAGGGTGTATCGTTTCTCCGAAGTGAGGTCCAAACGGCCGAAGACATAGTAGCCGATGACGTTGACAAACACCACAATCAGTACGCCGGCGCCCAACTCAATCCAATGGCTCCGCCTTTGGTCCTTCTTGTTGCGCCAGCCTTGCCATTTGCGGCTTTGCAACACGATGCGCGTCGCCATCATAAAGATAGCCGTCACACTGGCAAAATATATCACGTCGCGGCTGTCTATCACTCCGCGACTGATAGATTCGTAATGATAGCTCATGCCCAGTGAGCGCACCAGCAGGTCGGCGTTGCCGAGGATGCCCATATTGTATATGGCCTCAAACCCCAGGTGCATGAAAGCACTCATCAAGGCAGCCAGAATAAAGGCAACTATCTGGTTGTTGGTAATGGAGCTGGCAAACAGTCCGATGGCAACAAAGGTTGCGCCTAGCAGCAGCAGACCGATGTAGGAACCCACCACGCTGCCGGTATCAATATTGCCTACCGGGTCGCCCAAAGCCACTACACTGTAGTAGCACACCAAGGTGGGCAGCAGTGAGATGAGCACCAGCGCAACGCCTGCCAGCCATTTCGCCCAGATGAGTTTCATCTCGCTCAAGGGCTTGGTCAGCAATAGCTCCATGGTGCCGTTCTTCTTTTCCTCGGCAAACATGCGCATCGTGATGGCGGGGATGAGAAACAGGTAGAGGAATGGGCCTACGATAAACAGCCCGTCGATGCTGGCAAAGCCGTAGTCGAGAATGTTGAAGTCCGACTTAAATACCCATAACATCAGACCGGTGAGTACGAGGAAGACGATGATGGTCAGATATCCTATTAGCGAGGAGAAGAAGCTGGCGAGTTCTTTCTTGAAGAGTGTGAACATTTCTCTAAATTAAGAATTTAAAATTAAAAATTAAAAATAACTGGATAAGTTGGCAGCTTTTAATTCTTAATTCTTAATAATTAATCTTCAGGTTAGTCTTCAAATTTGAATTTCTTAGAGCGGAACGAGCGTCCCTGATAGTCGCCCAAAGACAACTCGTAAATCACTTCGGCCATCAGGCTGGCGCGCTTGGTCAGGATGTCTCGGTTGATGTTTTCCGAAATGTCGCTAGGCACGTGATCGTAGTTGCCGCCCATGTAGTTGGTGAAAACGATGGAGGGGATGCCTATCTGGGCGAAGGGAGCTGCGTCGCCTCTCGGCATGGTGCGGTAGCCGCGTAGCAGCGACTTGGTAGAGATAGAGTCGTTGTGTGAGGCTATGTTCCACAGCTGGGGGAAACGTTTGTTGCCAAGCACATTGATGCTGTCGCCCGAGCCGATGCATTCGGCATTGATGAAGCATTCCACATTTCTTAGTTTGGGGAAGTTGGAGACAAAGATGCTGGAGCCCAGCTGTTCCAATTCGCCGCCCGAGAACAGGACAAAGATAATAGAGCGCTTGTTGTACTCAATATCTGCAGGGGCATAGGTGGTCAGCAGGCGGGCACATTCCAGCACGGCGGCCACGCCGCTGGCATTGTCGTCAGCACCGGGGAACAGGCAGGTGCTACCCTGTATGCCCACATGGTCTAGATGGGCGCCAACCACGATATACTCATTCTTCATCTTGTCGTCCACTCCGGGCAGTACGCCAACCACGTTGGCCGTAGTGGCCTTGGGGTGGTAGTGGGCGTTGATGTTGATCTCAAACTTCTTTCTGAGGTGGAAGGATTGGGGGGTCATGTTGTTCTGCAGAATGTCAAACACCGAGTCGAGGGTCATCTGCTCGTTGGCGAGCAGGGCGTCGCCCATGTCGCGAGTTGTAAACACCACGGGGAAAGTTGCCTGATGGGCGCCCTCGCCGCAGTAGGCATGGTGCTGCACCTCGTAGGGACGGCAGGATTCCGACATGTTGACACACACCAGACCAACGGCTCCATGCTTTATGGCCACCTCAGCCTTCTGACGGAGGGTCATGTAGTGCTGAGCCACATTCCCCGGCAGGAATTCGGGTACGTCCGAGAGGCAGAGCACTATCTTTCCCTGCACGTCCACTTTCTCGTACTCGTTGAAGGCGCGGTTGTCGATACCCCAGCCGCAAAACACCACCGGTGCGTTGGTGTAGCCTCGGCCCGTCATGCTCGAGCACACATAGTCGCGACCCAGCACGTATCGGGTGCGTGTGTCGTTATCGTTCACGTAGGTGTCAAAGTTGCAATTTTCTATCTCGTTGTATTCCACTTGGAAGTACTGGCCCCATTCGCCCTCGAATGGCTTCACCCCATACGAGGCGAGCACGTCGGCACAATATTCGGCAGCCTCGAGATAGGCCTTCGACCCTGCCATACGACCCTCGTATTGTGATGACGACAGGGTGCGGATGTGCTTCATCAGCGTGTCGGTGTTGGCGCGGAGCAGGGTGTCCATCGATGCCAGCTCCAATGTGCGGGCCTCGGCGGCTTCCTTTGCGGCCTTTTCGGCCTCTGCCTTCGCTGCTGCTGCCTCGGCAGCGGCTTCTTTCTTTGTCTTGGCCTTGCCTTTCTTGTCTCCTTTTTTATCCTTTTTGTCCGACTTGGCCTTCTTTTCGGTCTTGTCCTTTTTCTTGCTTTGTGCGTTAGCCTGTGGGCAGGCTCCAAAGGGCGACAGCATCGCCAAAATGGCAAATAGGGCAATGAACTTCTTCATTTTTTATTAGCGTATTTATTATTATATATTTTTTATTCTTTTGACTATAAATAAATTGGTCTGCCTATGGCAGGCGTTACAAACAAGCAAAGATACAAAAAAAAAGCGATATACGAAAAAAAAACTTCTCGCACAACACAAGGCAATCAGACTGATAATTGTCCTTCGCCGTATGGGAATAGGCGGCTGCTTCAAAGGGAGAAAGGTTCATCCGACCAATAGGAAGGTGCAGTCGAGGAGTGTTGTATCCCGTTTTTTGATGCACTTTGCCTCCACCTTATGAGTGAAGGCTGAAGCGAACCTACAGCGAACCTACAGCAAAGCTTCCCTTGACCCACCCTGGCAGGGAACTCATCTATAATCTTATACCCAAAAAGCCCAAAAATAGGGTGCCACTTTTGAGAAAAAAAAGTGGCACAAAGTGGCACTCGATGACAATAACAATAGGTATGAGACCTCTCTTTCTTCCCCATTTGAAAAAAGAGGGTCGAGGCCGTATGGGAGCAACTGACCTCTCGAAAAGATGCCGTATATGTGCTTTAAGGCAACCTCTAAAAAGAGCCCGTCAGGGCTTTTCGTTCAATAGAAACGCGTTGATTAACAATATTTATTTCCCTTAGGATTAAGGAAGTCCAGTGGACTTACGTCCGTTTAAGCCTATTTTTGGAACCTACCTTAAGAAAAACATTGAATTACAATTAACCCTTATGACCAATTTGAGTTTAAGCCTAGGTGTGTCACGAAATGACATACCATTGCCGTATTTTTGCAGTTGAAAACAAATAGACTATATTATGACGAATGAGTTGATAAACAGCAAGGAATGGATTGAGCTGAGGGCAAAGCTACAGTTTGTGGAGGAGAAGATTCTTCGCATCATGGATATTAGTGGGTGGGTATCGCATAAGGATCTTGAGGAGCAGGTGAAGGATTTGCTCCTCGACCGACATGTAATCCTGAATAAGATGTTCCGTATGCATGTGACTGAACAAGAGGTGGCGCGGTTCCGTGAAATAAATGACCGGCTTTTAGAACTGACTCGAAGAATGTTCGCCGAACATGGTAATATATTGGATTCGCTCAGTAGCAATCCAATAGCAGCAATATTAAACGGTGAAGATATTGAAGTGGAGAGCAAGTTGGATGTGGATTATGGTGCAGATGTGCTGCATCTTGATGACGACGATGGCTATGGCTCAAACTTTGCTCAGATGATTGACGCTATTGCGTGGACGGAGGATTTGGAGATTCGCAGTTGCACCAGCCATCCAGAAGAAACCATAGAACCCGACTACCTTGACGACGGCACATCGTGGGCTGAAGGTTGTCTTGTATTGTCACAGTTTGAAGACATCATTGTCTGTTACGCAATCCACGACCTCTGCGTCCACAAAAACTACTCCATTCCCGACCTACTCCGCATTCCATCATACACAATTAGCCATACTATTGATAGCAAAAAGAGTATTAAACTATAATAATATCCAATTATGACAGAACAGTTTTTTATTGATCTCTTGCAAAAGATATATCCTTGCAAACAACCTTTTACACTTGTGCTGACTCACCGTAGATACAAAATGTTGGGAATGTATAATATTAAAAATCGGCACATTAGAATACATGACAAAGAAAGATTGTACATACTTGGACTGTTGCTATATAGCCATACACGAGTATGCTCATCACCTAATGTATACCGAGTTCGATGGCTTAGAGTACAGACCTCATGGGCGGGAATTTGTCTTTGTATATGATGTACTTGTGTCCATTGCTATTCAGCATCAATTACTCCCTGATAATCTTGCCGATAAGGTGCGTTATGTAACGGCGGGTCCTGCAGACGATGTGATTATTAAAATGCTGAAACGTTAAAAAAGAATTGATATGCATCGGTATCAAAAAAAATGTGTATCTTTGCAACCTAAATAAATGCTAACAAATGAAAAGTACAAAAGAACAATTATTGCAAATATAAGAGAAACTGAATGATTTGATTGATAGTGACGCAACGCAAGAAGATGCAATATGGTCGGTGAATAGAATCTTATACGACATTAATGTCAATGTTCAGCTTGATATAGATTGAATAGAGCAGGATATGGAGTGCGCAATTCAACCAACCAAAAGCCAGAGAGACCTGCTGAAAACATACAAAAAGACAATGCGTATGATTCAACACGTAAAAGACCATTTTGATTTCCCAGATCCAGAAGCAGAGAGAATGTCAATGTTTACTGATGGATTAAATGAAGAGGATTTTGAATTTTAGTATTATTTATAAATGCTTGAAACATGAACAATGAATTTACAAAAAGAGAGGATGATTTGCGAGATCGTTGGATTGCTAGTTACCCAGCAGAGCAGCAAGCTCTATTTTGTTATGATGGTTTGATATATTATCGTGACCCTAATTGCAAAGATGAGTATGCTGAAGTGATCAAGTGGGAACACGCTAAAAGAAAAGTTTTGTTCCTTTTAAAAGACACAAATGATAATCCTAATTGTGATTATAGGGAAAGTGTTTTTTATGATACAGAAGAAAGGCCTTTATATAGAATGAATGTTGTATTATTAAAGTGGTTGTGGTCGTTAAATGAGGTGACAACATCCCATTTACCCGTGTTTGATAAAACGCGTAAAGAATATATACAAAGTGCTCAAAGATATCCTATGGCAATAGTCAATATAAAGAAAGTGTCGGGGAATCCTTCTATTTATAATGCTACTATATGCGAATACTATAAACGTGACAGATCGTTTCTAAAGGAGCAGCTAAGAGAAATCCTTAAACCAACGATGATTGTCTGTGGAGGTGGAAGTGGCACCATCTTGGAAATAGCAAAAAACTACATCTATGATGATATGGATTTTATACAATACAACGATTGGTGTTATTATTGCAAAGAAAGTAAACTTCTGCTGATTGATAGCTACCATCCTTCAGCTCGTTGTAGTAATGAACTGAAATTTGATAGAATGATTGAGAATGTACAAGATATGTTAAAGAAAACAGAAACAGCATAATAAATCAATTGCTACGTTTTTTATTTCGGGAGTGTTACGATGTGGTACTCCCGTTTTGTATCTTTACATCTCGAAAGAACAGAAAAAACAACATGGAAAACAAGAATTGCTCGTGGGAATGTGTTCACTACACGTTTGCACATATATTGAAAATAAAATAGAGGTGTGTCATGATTTGGCACACCTTTATTGTATTTTTGCATTTTGAAAGAGACATATAAAATGCAAGAATATGGAAAAAGAACTCATTTCACCCACAGAACCGAGAAAGGCATGGGACGGAGTGCCAGGATTCACAACCTTTGACGAGCCGGTCACTGTCCGAGAGGCACTGGAGACTATTCAAGGGGATTTCTTGGTAGAGAAACAACCCTTGATGAGGATGCCAGACCATGTATTGGGTTCGTTACTAACGACTGGGCGGCTGCCAAAGGACATTACGCTGTCGGCTCTATCTAGAATGGTTGTCAAAAGCCACCAAGCAACAGTAAACACACGTGACGATGAGACTCTGGGCGTAGTCGGTAAGGATTATGGTATTGTTCAAAACCATCAGGCTTTTGAGTTTATTGACTACCTCTGTAATACGGATGTCAATGGTGGGCATCCCATAATCGAGGCTTGCGGTCAAATCAATCATGGTTCAACAGTCTATTTCAGCGCTAGGATGCCTGTCAATTTCAGAATAGGAGGTGATTCGGGAATAGACGAGTATGTCCTGTTTCATACTTCGCACGACTGCTCTTGTGCTGTTACAGTCGTCATCACCCCAATTCGACTGGTATGTCAGAATTGTTTGAACGCATCGCTGCAATCACGCAATAAGATAACATTCCGGCACTCGAAAAACGTGATGGAACGAATAGACTTGACACGAGAAGACAACCAAACTATGGTTAAACAGATTCTCGGGCTTCATACCAAATACTCCAAGGAGTTTGTTGATTCGTTAGACTATCTTCGACTGCAACGAGTCAGTCATGCTGATGTGGCAGAGTTTGCCACCAAGGTCATTCTCGACGAGGCAAGACAAATAGAACAGGCACGACAGAATAACTGGAATATCCAGTCGGTAGACTCTGTTGCAGAGATAACCAAAAAGAGAATTGGCGAATTGCTGAACTCGATTGAGAGCGGTGTGGGACAGAATGAAAACAGAGGGACAAAACTCTGGCTGTATAACGGGCTGACAACTCATTATGCCAACGATGTCTTCTTCGGTACAACAAAAGACACACCAGAGGAGAGGGCAACACGTCGTTTTAAATCGATTATCGGTGGTGCTGCCAATGATCGGGTTCAAAAGGGGTTTGCATTATTAATGGCATAAAAAGATGATGGTGTCATGCTTTGGAGCACCTTTGTTGTATTTTTGCAATTGGGGAATGGCACGTTAAGGATAATGGAATCATTACATTATAGCAACATACAATATCGTCATCATGAAACTATACGCAGAATCAAGATTTCGGGGATTGGAGACCCCGTGTACGGTTACAGAAGAGGTGACACAAGAGTTTTTGGATAAGGTAATTGAAAGTTCGGAAATATGTGAGAAGATAGGCTTTAGTGTGCAAGTGATTGCCGACTTGGTTGTGGAGTTTCCCGATAACAGGGAGCGTGTCAAAGCAATGATTGAGCGGTACCACGTTACACGAGAGCAAGCACTCTTCGCATTACTGCTGCCTTTTCACGAGGTGCCACTCTATTTTGACAAGGATGAGTATTCCCGACAAATCAAACGCTTGAAGACATTGCGTCGTTTGGTGCAAGATATGCAAGAGGTAAAAGAGGGGAGAAGAGGCTTTTGATATGTTATAAATGGAGAATATGTCTCGTCGCAGAGAATGTTCCAATCGTGGTTCGTTGTGTGTCTTAACCTGTAAAAAGTTGACAGACTGTAAACGAAAACAGGCAAAAGAACCATGAAGTGTAAACCGAATCCGTGATGGTGTAAACCAGATTAGGGATATGACCTAAATATTGTAATCCAATTTAGTTTAACCGTCCCAAATCTGTCAAACAATTCTAGGGATAGTCAGGGGAAAGTCAGTAATCACTATTGCAAAAGCGAACATTCTTTACTTTTATGGAATATATTCCGCAAAAGTTACAACTTTTTTGGAATAGATTCCAAAAAAGTTGTATCTTTGCAGGGTAAATAGTAAAGGATTATGATTGAGCGGACACTATATAAGACTATTGAAAACAAGTTGTTTAACGGCAAGGTTGTTGTTCTTGTTGGGGCGCGTCAAGTGGGAAAAACCACTCTTTTGAAACAATTATTGCGACAGAAAGAGGGTGTATTGTGGTTGAACGGTGACGAGTTGCAGGTACAAAACCTGTTTGCCAATGCTTCAGCTGACCGTCTGCTGTCTGAGTTTGGAGATAACAAGATAGTAATCCTTGATGAGGCACAGCGTATTGAAAATATCGGCCTGCGGCTGAAACTGATTGCTGATTCGGACAGCGACATCCAGGTGATAGCCACAGGCAGTTCTGCATTCGAGTTGGCCAACAAAGTGAACGAGCCACTGACCGGACGCAAATGGGAGTACCAGATGTTCCCGTTGTCGTTTGGCGAGATGGTGGCGCATCACGGAAAACTGAAAGAGATGCGGATGCTTCCACGTCGTCTTGTTTATGGATATTACCCTGAGGTGGTGATGAATGACGGCAACGAGGTGGAGATACTGAAACTGCTGACAGATGCCTATCTGTATAAGGATATCCTTTCGTGGGAGAGCATCAAGCATCCCGACAAACTGCAAACCCTGCTGAGGGCATTGGCCTATCAAGTGGGGTCGCAAGTGTCGTATAATGAATTGAGCCAGATGTGCTCGATGGATAGCAAGACGGTGGAACGCTACATCACCCTGTTGGAACAATGCTATATTATCTTTCGCCTACCCTCGTTTTCGCGCAACCTGCGCCACGAGCTCAAGGCGAGCCGCAAGATATACTTTTACGACAATGGCATACGGAATGCCCTGATAGCCGATTACAACGCTCCGGAGGTGAGGCAGGATATAGGGGCGTTGTGGGAGAATTTCGTCATTGCCGAAAGGATGAAGAGCAACGAGTACTACCATCGGTGGGTGAATCGCTACTTTTGGCGGACCAAACAGCAACAAGAGATTGACTATCTGGAAGAGTCAGGAGGTAAACTACATGCCTATGAGATGAAATGGAATCCGCGAGTAAAAGCATCCATTACCAAGACATTCACCGAGGCATACCCTAATTCCGAATTTCAGGTTATCACGCTTGAAAACATTGCAGACTTCTTGCTGCCCGACCCAAAAGGAGATTGAAGAAGGGTGGAGGAACCATCATGCTGCACATTGGCCGCTGAATGTACTACACTTTGAAAAAAAATATTCTTTTATCGTTATAGGATTATGGAGAACATTAATGACAAGATAATTATCTACCAGACTGCCGACGGGAAGACCAATCTGGAGGTTAAAATGGATAAAGATACAGTCTGGCTGTCTCAGGCACAGATGGCTGAATTGTTTCAGACTACAAAACAGAATGTTAGCTTGCATGTAAATAATGTTTACAAGGAATGTGAGCTTGAGGAAAAATCAACTGTCAAGGAATACTTGACAGTTCAAAATGAAGGTAAACGTAGTGTTAGACGCATGGTCAAATACTATAACCTTGATGTCATTATCTCTGTGGGCTACCGTGTGAAAAGCCAAAGAGGTACTCAGTTCCGCATTTGGGCCAACCGTGTGTTGAAGGACTATCTTGTCAAGGGCTATGCTGTGAACGAGCGCATACACAAAGAGCAGATAGGCGAATTGCGGCAGCTGGTGGGGATGCTCGGACGGACTATACAGAACCAGCCGTTACTCTCAACCGACGAGACCAACGCGCTTTTCAACGTGGTGACCGACTACACCTACGCACTCGACACTCTCGACAGCTACGACTACCAA
>JAEEGI010013277.1_pt1 | contig 17494 bp, 15 predicted proteins | sample 8958751 | NCBI WGS metagenome assembly JAEEGI01 (sample SAMN16246545, study PRJNA631951) | gut metagenome | biome: gut microbiome; feature: rumen; material: KS-attached | host: Bos | place: Iran: Karaj | collected 2018-10
TTCCCTCGTTGTCCAGCGTCCAGATGAGGTTCGTGCCGTCGCCCGCGCCGCCGCATTAGCCCCAGTCAACCACGTTGTAATGTCTGTTGGCGTTCAGCAAGTCTTCGTTTCCGTTTGGCATATATGGATCTATCTCCCAAAAGTTTATGCTGCTCCATTGCGCCGCAGTGCCCGCATAATACACATCTTTGATCGCGCTGCACATGTAAAACGCGACTTCATAAACATCCGTCAGACTGGTTGGAACGTAAACGGTTTCCAAACTGGTGCAGTTGGTGAACGCATTCAAGCCAATAAAGAAGATGCCTTCTTCCATAACGAGGGTTTTAATACTATCTCTGTAACGGTACCACGGTGTGCCGGTATCGACGTTCAAGTCGCCGTCGCTATAATCACCATAAAGCGGTATCGAGCCATTGCCGCTGATTGTCAGCGTGCCGTCGGTGTCAACCATCCAAATAACGTTGTTGTTGCAGTAGCCCCAGTCAATGATGTTGTAATGGATGGTGGTGTTCTGGAGCGGATCGTTTTCGCGTTCAAACGCAGCGATCCACTGCTTCCTGCTGCCGCCGTAAAAGACGTCCGTCAGCGCACCGCAGTTGAAAAACGTGCCGCCGCCGATGCTTGTCAGACTGGCAGGCAGGGAGACCGTCTTCAGTTCGTTGCAGCAGAAGAACAGATTGGTTCCAACGCTCGTTACACCGTCCGGAATGCGGATCGAGGTTATGCTGCATTCGCCGAATGCGTGGTATCCAATGGTCGTCAGACTTTTTGAAAGTGTAATATTCGTCAGGGAGCCGCAGTATGCAAACGCGCAGTTGCCGATATGCGTCACGCTGTTCGGCATGGCGACGCTTGCCAGCGACAGACAATCGTCAAACGCCCAGTCGCCGATCGTTGTGACGCCGTCGGGGATCGTGAACGACGTGCGCGGGTTTCCGGCCGGGTACTGGATCAGCGTTGTTTTGTCTTTGTTGAACAGACAGCCCGAATCATCCGAAGCATAGCACGCGTTGTCGGCGTCAACGGTAAAGCGCTGCAGGGAGCAGCAAAGCCCGAACGCCCGTTCGCCGATCTGCGCCACGCTCTTGGGGATCGTCACGTACATCAGCGTGCCGGCATAATCGCCAAAATTACCGCTGGAAAATGCGCCGGCGCCGATGCTTGTTACGCCCTCTTCCACAACAACAGACTGAATGCTTGCGCTGACAGAATACCACGGCGCATCGGAAGCGCTAGTATAATCCGCCATGGCGCCCGTGCCGTTGATGGTCAGCGTGCCTTCGCTGTCGAGCGTCCAGACGAGGTTCGTGCCGTCGCCTTCGCCGCCGCAATAGCCCCAGTCGACGGTGTTAAAGCGGACGATGGCGTTGAGATGATCCCGCACGCTCTGCGCATACGCCGCATGTGCGTCATCCATATCCTCCAGGTAGCCGTAGATCCAAATCTGATCCCATTGTTCCGGGGTGCCGCTGTAGAAAACATAGGACAGGGCGGAGCAACTGTCAAAAGCGGAAATCTCAATGGTCTCTACACTTGTCGGTATCGCAATGGATTTCAGATTGCTGCATCCGGCAAACATACCTGCATCAATCATGTCCTCACCATCCAGAATCACAACGTTTTTCACATCTGTACGCCCTTCAAACAGGGTGTCATACAGACCTCCCGTACTATTGAGTATCAACAGTCCGTTACTGTCGAGCGTCCAGCTGGTGCCGCTGTCAACGATCTCGGGTTCCTCCGCCGCGGCGGTGAAGCCCACGGCGAGCAGCGATGCGACCAGAACGGTCAGCAGCAGCGCGAGCCAAAGCTTGTTTGTTTTTTTCATAAGGAACGCTCCTTTAACAGATAAAATCGGGTTCTTCGCCGGGTCCAATATAACATACACCCATAAGAAATACAAGACCGCAGGGAGTAGAAAGCCAAATGGAGGGAGTGAACTGCGTTTTTCAGCATCACTGCACACTGCACACTGAAAAAAGCGGCCGAAGCCGCTTTTTTCAGAACAACCCTTTTTTCGTCTCGATCGCGCCGCAGGTGAAGCCCGCGGCTTCCACGGCTTTCTTGATCTCGTCCGCCGGAACTTCGGCGCTGACGGTGATCACGGCGCGGTTCTGCTCGTGGTCGGCCTTCGCCTTTTTCACGTTCGGAAGCGCGGCGAGCGCCTGCGATACCGCCGCGGCGCAGTGGCCGCAGTGCATGCCTGTGACTTCAATGATCTGTTTCATATCTTCGTCCTCCTTTGTCGGTTCTGTTATGTCGTCCGTTGCCGGACTTTCGGCGGAAAAGCGGCGCAGCCGCAATGCGTTGAGCACCACGGTGACCGAGCTGAAGCTCATCGCCGCCGCGCCGATCATCGGCGTCAGTCTGATTCCAAGTATAGCATAAAAAGCGCCCGCTGCCAAGGGGATGGCGATCACATTGTAGAAAAAAGCCCAGAAAAGATTCATCCGGATGTTGCGGATGACCGCTTTGCACAGTCGGATCGCCGTTTCGACCGAGAAAATGTCACGTCCCAGCAGCACAAGGTCCGCCGATTCGATTGCGATATCCGTCCCGCTGCCGATCGCGACGCCGACGTCCGCACGCGAGAGGGCGGGGGCGTCGTTGACCCCGTCGCCGACCATCGCGACGGTTTTGCCATTGTCGCGCAGCTGCTGCACCGCGGCGTCCTTGTTCTGCGGGAGCACCTCCGCCACCACCCGGGCGATCCCGAGCCGCTTTGCGACGGCGTCGGCGGTCCGGGCGTTGTCCCCCGTGAGCATCACGGGCTCGATAGCCTGTTCCTGCAGGGCGCGCACGACCGCGGCAGCGTGGGGTTTCTCGGTGTCCGCCACGGCAAAGACCGCCGCGAGAGCACCGTCCTTTGCCAACAGCAGCGGCGTTTTGCCTTCGCCCGCGAGCGTCTCCAGTGTTGCCGTCTGTGCGGCGCAGTCAACGCCGCTTTGCTCCAAGAACTTCCGGTTGCCGATCACATAGCGGCTGCCATTGACCGTCCCGGCGATCCCGCTGCCCGCGAAGGATTCGAAGCGTTCGGGCGTCGGCAGGGGCAGATCGGCGGCTTTGCGCAAGACGGCGGCAGCGATCGGGTGTTCGCTCTGCGCCTCGAGGGCGGCCGCCGCGGTCAGCAGGGAGACTTCGTCGTCGTCTCCCGTGACGATCAGATCTGTCACGGCGGGGAGCCCTTCGGTCAGCGTGCCGGTTTTATCGAAGACAACGGTATCGACCGCCGCCAGCTGTTCCATTGCGGCGGCGCTTTTGAAGAGCAGGCCGTTTTTCGCCGCCTGTCCCGTGCCGACCATGATTGCCACGGGCGTCGCGAGCCCGAGCGCGCAGGGGCAGGAGATCACGAGGACGCTGATCGCGTAGTTGAGCGCCGTGCCGACGTCGCGGCTGACGAGCATCCAGATGGTGAACACCAGCGCCGCGATCGCGATTACGACCGGCACAAAGACGCGGCTGACGCGGTCCGCGAGCCGTGAGATCGGCGCCTTGCTCGCCGCCGCCTCCAGAGACAATGCGATCATCTGCGAGAGCGTCGTCGCGTCGCCGACCCGCTCCGCGCGGAAGTGGAACGCGCCCGCCGTGTTGAGAGACGCGCACAAGACGCTGTCGCCCGCACCTTTTTCGACCGGCATGCTTTCTCCGGTCAGGGCGCTCTGGTCGAGCCAGCCTGTTCCGCTGACGATGACCCCGTCGGCGGGGATCTTTGTCCCGGGCCGCACGACGATCTCGTCGCCGATCTGCAACTCTTCGGCCGCAACGGTCGTTTCGGTGCCGCCGCGGATCACCTGCGCGGTCTGCGGGGCGAGTTCTCCGAGCAGATCGAGCGCCCGTTTTGTTTTGCCTTTGGAGCGCTCTTCGATGTATTTGCCGATATCGACGAGCGTCACGATCATGGCGGCGGATTCAAAATAGAGGTTCTGGTGCAGCGCGGCGGCTGCTTCCATGTCGCCGGCGGCAACGGCGCGGAACAGCTGTACCGTGACCACAGCGCCGTAGCCGAACGAAGCGGCGGCGCCGAGTGCGATCAGGGAGTCCATATTCGGCGCGCGGTGCAGCAAAGCGCGAAAGCCGCTGATAAAATAGCTGCGGTTGATGACGAGGATGACGAGCGTCAGCGCCAGCAGAACCAGCGCGTGCCAAGGGGCGTTTTCGTGCCCCGCGAGAAACGGCGGCTGCGGGAGCGAGAGCATGTGCCCCATCGAAAGATACATCAGCGGCAGCAGCAGCAAAACGGAGACGATCAGCCGCCGCTGCTTCGCTTTTTCAAGCTTTTCCTGCGCGGGAGCTTTGCGTCTGGTCGGGTCGTGGACGGCGGCGCCGTAGCCCGCCGCCTTGACCTTGAGGATGATATCGGACGCCGTGAGCTTCCGGTCGTCGTAATCGACCGCCATGCTGTTCGTCAGCAGGTTGACCTGCACATTCTCCGCGCCGTCGAGCGTCTCCACGGCGGACTGCACCCGCGCGCTGCACGCGGCGCAGGTCATGCCGGTGATATCAAAGGTCGTCTTCACGCTGCGTCACCTCCGGTTAGCCTTTGTTTACTTAGCTATCGTATCGCATTTTCGATGGTTTGTCAAGCGCACATTTTGCCAATTTAGAAATATAATGCAAAGAATTCCTGAAAACGATTGACTTTTCCGCCGATTTATTGTATGTTTATTGATAGACACGTCATTGACGAAAGGAGTTCCCGTTATGAGTAAGAATATCAAGACGACGGCGCTGGTCCTTGTGCTGCTGCTCGCGTTCCTTTGCGGATTCATGCTGGGCAAAGACAAGGGCTTCAACCTGAACTTCAACAATAACCCCTACGGCACCACCGCGCCTGCGGAAGACGACGCAGAGCCGGCCGACGCAACGACCGAACCGGCGGACGACCAGACTGCCGACACCAAGCCGGCAAAGCCGCTCAAGGCGCCGAAGGGCGTTGAAGCCGTCGTTTCCGCCTACAACAAGGCGGTCAACCGCGCCAAGCGCGCCGAGACGATCACGATCCACAAGACCGTCACGCTGGAGATGCAGCCCGGCGAGATCGCTCCCGGTCTCGCGAAGGGCGCCGCGCAGTCCGCGATCAAGCGCGCCGTGCAGCCGATCGACCAGACCTTCAAGGTCCGCAGCGACGGCAAGGAGAAAGACAAGACCGCGAAGGAGATCCTTTCTCCCGCGGGCAAAGCCTCGAAGATTTCGGCAGACGACGTGACAGCCGCCAAGGCGAAGGCGAAGGACGGCGGTTATGTGATCATCATCAAGCTGAAGGATGAAGCCGCCGCGTATAAGAACGACAAGGTCAAGCAGGCGAAGGCGCACGCCGCCGGTCTGACGATGCCCGATCCGTCCGCGATGACCGCGTTCGGCGTCAAGCTCATGGCGGCAAAGATCAAGTACAGCGGCACGACGCTGCGCGCGACGCTCGACAGCAGCGGCAATCTGGTGAAGGTCGAATACAAGATCCCGTTCTCCGCGACATTGACCGGCAAGTTCTATGTCTCGAAAATGAGCGCCGCGATCGACGGCACGATCACCGAAACGGCGGAGCTGAGCGCCTAAGAGACGCGCATAATTCCCAAAACGTCAGCGCCCCGGCGGGATATTTTCAGCTTCTTGCCTATTGCATTTTTCCCCTTTCAGTGTTAGAATAACACAAATCCGACACAGAAAGGAGGATGTCTCATGAAAAAGATCATTTCCAAAAGAGAGTACGACACCGACGCTTCCACGCTGATCGAAAAGCGCACCAGCGGCGTTTACGGTGATCCTGCCGGTTATGAGGAATCGCTGTATCAGACGGCGAAGGGCTACTACTTCCTCTACACCAACGGCGGCGAAGAATCCCCGTACAAAAAGGAAGATATCAAATGCGTTTCCGCCGCGAAAGCGGAAGCCTGGCTGAACAACAAATAAAAAAAGTCGCCCGGTGGGGCGGCTTTTTTTAATTCGGAATGCGGAATTCGGAATTACGCGGGAAAGATTAATACAGCAGTAAAAACGGTGCCCGCGTCGCACGGAGGCACTATATGGCGTCCCTGTGTGCCGCAGGCACGTGGGGAAGCCGGCGCGCCCGCGAGGGCGTGACTGAAGGGGCACGGCTTTGCCGAAGAGACCCGTTAGCGGAAAGGTTCCCGCGGTGGCTGCAACGGCCGGGAAACGCCGCGCGGGGGATTGCGTCCCTTGCCAAAATCGTGTATAATAAACGCAGACGACATCAGGAGGCGATCATATGAAAAAGAGTCTCTCGTTTTTCTTTACGGTGCTGCTGCTTGCGGCGACGCCCATGGGCGTGCTCGGCGCGGGCGCGGCGGTCAACCCCTTCGAGACGGGAACGCTCGGCTGTGAGCGGTTCCGCATCCCTGCGCTGTGGACGCTGCGCGACGGGCGGGTGCTCGCTTCGGCGGACCTGCGGTGGAACCACGGCGTTGACGCGCCGCAGAACCTCGACGTTGCTGCTTCTCTGTCGCCCGACGGCTACGCCGGCTGGACCTACGCCGTGCCGAACCGTCTCGACGATTACGCCGACGGCACAGGCAGCGCCAAAAGCGCCGCGTATATCGACTCCGCGCTGCTGCAAAGCGACAGCGGCCGCGTCTTCCTTTTGACTGACCTCTTCCTTTCCGGAACGGGCTACCCGAACGCGCAGAAGGGCAGCGGCTGTGTGACCGTGGACGGCAAACGCTGCATCGCCCTCGCCGCGCGGGGCAGCGACGATTACCGGTACTGCATCGCCGACTTTGACGGCGGCTTTGCGCCGGTGCTCGAAAACGGCAGCCCGACCGCCTATGCTGTGGACCGCGAATACCGGCTGTACAAAGACGGCGCACTTTGCACTATGGCGCAGAAGGGCGACGACGACGTCCCGACCGGGGAGACCGTGGCGCAGACCGTGTTCTACGCCGACGCCGACCTGCACGTGTTCCCGACGCCGTTTTTGTGCCTGCGCACGAGCGACGACGGCGGCAAATCATGGAGCGCCCCGACGCTTCTCAATCCGATGGTGAAGCGCGACAGCGAAGCCTTTCTCGGCGTCTGCCCGGGCCGCGGTGCGGCAGTGCAGGTTGACGGGCATGAGCGGCTGATCTTCCCGGTCTATTCCAACGAAAACGGGAAAGAGCACGCGCTGATGCTGTATTCCGACGACAGCGGCAACACGTGGCAGCGCGGCGCGGACGTCCGGAATGCCCGGCTGCTGCAAAAGACCAGCGAATCGCAGATCATCACCCTGCCCGACGGGACGCTGCGGCTGTTCTCGCGGACAGCTTCCCACTTTGTCGGCGTCTGCGACAGCGCAGACGGCGGCGTCAGCTGGACGAAATCGAAGCCCGCCTGGGCGCTCTTCGGGACGAAAAACTGCATGGTATCGTTCATCAACACGACGCACACCGTCGGCGGCAAGCCGGTCGTCCTTTGCTCGATGGGCGGCAGCGCGAAGGGGCGCGCGAACGGCGTTTTGCGCGTCGGCGTGATCGGAGACAGGAACCGGATCGACTGGATCTCGGAACTGCCGGTCAACGAGGGCTTCTTCGCCTATTCGTGTTTGACGGAGCTTTCCGACGGGAAGATCGCGCTGCTGTTTGAGGACGAGGCGGCCCACTTCTGCTACCGCGTGTACGACCTTGCGGACGACGGTTCACTCTCTCCGACGGACGGCAGCGATCCCGTCGCCGTCCCGGCGCCGACGTTCGCGGACCGGCTGCTGCGATTGTTCGCGAAGTTTATGGCAGCAGTTAGCTGTTAGCAGTTGGTGGTTAGCAAAAAGCGCCCCACAGGGCGCTTTATTATTGCAAACGCATCGTCGTGGCTGCCGCGACAGCCCCTCAGTCGCCTACGGTGACAGCTCCCCCGCAAGCGGGGGTGCCATGGTTGTGGCTTACCGCTGCGTCGTTTCCGCGTTCATTCCACATTCCAAATTTCACTGCACACTGTACACTGCAAACTGCACACTGAAAAAAGCCGCCCGCAGGCGGTTTTTTTCACACGCACACCATTTGGCGGAAGTCGGTCTCGATCACCTTCGGGCAGGCGGCGGGGGAGTACACCCAGCGGTCCAGATGCCGCCCGGTGAAAAAGTAGTGCGGCGGCGCGCTCGGATAGACCGCGTCGAAGGAATCGACAATGATCAGCTTGATCTTCATCCGCTCGGGGATCAGGCTCTTGATATAGACACTTGCGTGCTGTCCCGGTTCGACGCCGGAGACATATTCCGCGAGCCCCGCGAGGTTTTCCCTTAGTTCGACAAAGATTCCGTAGCGCTCCACGGAGCGGACGATTCCGGGGACGGTCTCGCCGGGCTTGAAAAAGGCGGCGTTCTCCTCCCACGTGCCCAGCAGCTCTTTGTAGCTGAGTGTCACGCGGTCGAGGGCGTCGCGGGCTTTGACGATCGCCTTGATCCGCTGCCCGGGGTGGAACCGCGCGGACGGGTGCGGGATCCGCGAGACGGAGATCGCGTCGATCGGCATCAGGGCGCTGATCCCCGCGCCGATATCGCAGAAGACGCCGAACGGCTCCATGTGGGTCACGACGGCGTCGATCACGTCGCCGGGGCGCAGCTGCCGCACATAGTCGCGCATACAGTCCTCCTGGACAGCGCGGCGGCTGAGCAGGGCGATCGTGTCGCCCTGTGCGTCCGGCGCAAAGCCGAGGATCTTGAACACCACGGGTTTGTTGACGCGCGAGATGATCGCGATGTCGCGCACGGAGCCGTCTTCGATGCCGATCGCGCCCTCTTCACGGACGATCAGCCCGCGCATCGCGCCGAGATCGACGTGCAGGTTGTGCTCCTTGTCACACATCACGGCGCGCGCTTCGAGCGTTCTGCCGTTGTACCACGCGTCCTTGAGCGTCGCCTTTGACGAGAGGGCGAGACGGTTTTCTTCGGTTGAGATCAGAACATTTTCGGGATAATACTGCTTCATTGTCTGGTTCCTTTCTTCTGCCCGCGCGGGCAGTGTTGTATGATACGTCTTTCATATATATGCGAGACGGACCGGTTTTATTTGGCGTGACGGCCGATTTCTTCTTTTTTTGCCGCGGATGATTGATATTTTTGCAGAAGACTGGTATAATATACTATTAGTTTTGGAATAAGGAAGGGGCGGGTGAAATGAAACGAATCAAAAAGGTTCTTTCGCTGCTGATGGCACTTTTGCTGTCGTTTTCTGTCTTTGCTGTGTCTGCCGCAGCGCTTGATACAACCGAGAATACCGGCTTCACCTGGAAAGAGACCGCGGAGCATCGTTTCTATCAAACGGTTGACCGGCTGATTGTCGGACTCGGCGCTGTGCTCAATGCGGCAATTCCGGGACTGAACTGGGCCGGCAAAATCCCGCAGCTCAGCGCTTATACACCCGAAGCCTTCTATCCGGGAAAAGCGGAATTCGATGCTGCGCCCGCCGCTGACGCAAAATGGCAGATGGGGTTTGCCGCTGCTTCGTTTTTAGAAAACATTGATCCGATGGACGGCAGCTTTTATCTGGCCGGTGCGCTTGCCGCAACCGAAGGGAAGGCGCCGAAGGCAGTACTGGATGATCAGGGCGTCAACGCTTTTGCGCTTTCTGACGGCAGCACAACCGTTGCGTTTGCCGCGATTGACGGCTTTGGCCTGACGCGCGGCGACGTGCAGGAGATCCGCAGCCGACTGGCCGTCTTTGCGTCGGAGCACAAGATCGCTTCCATTAACGTTTCGTCGCTGCACCAGCATTCCTGTATCGATACGCTCGGACTCGGTGCGCCGATTGTTCCGGCACTGTTCCAAAACCCGACAGCGATCCTGTTTGGCAAGGAGACGCCGATCGTCGGGCGCAACCCCGTCTTTATGGAAGCGCTATACTGCGCAGTCACAAACGCAGTGAAGCAGGCGGTGGAAAGCATGACGCCCGGCGCGTTGTACTATGGGAGCACGGACATCAGCGAACATATCTGTGACAAACGCGACCCGCAGCAATTTGACGGGCTGTTTCATCGGTTGCGCTTTGTGCCCGACGACAAAGCCAAAAACGAAGTCTGGGTGGGGCAGGCCGCAATCCATCCCACAACAGTGGGCAGCGGCGGTTCGCTTTCTGCGGATTATCCGCACTATATTGAGCAGTATGTCAAGACACATGCCGACGCGGATTTTGTGTTTTTCCAGGGTGCGGAGCTTGCTATCTCCAGCTATGCACACACCTTCAGTTATGATCCGGACGGTCCGGACAACGCCAGAGCGGCGGCCATGGGGGAAACACTCGGACGCAAACTGGCTGCCATAGATCAGGAGCAGTCTCTTTCTCCGCTGCTGAACATTGCCATACGGGAAGCAACGCTTCCGGTAAAGAATCCGATTCATATTATTGCCGGACGTGAGGATCTGCTGGCAAGCGTTCTGTGCCGGAAGGGTCTCGGCTATGTGATCGTGACGGAACTGGGATATATGGAACTCGGCGGCAAACTGGGCGTTGCGCATGTCCCCGGCGAAATAGAACCCGCCATTCTTTGGGGCGGCGCAGCAACAAAAGCGGAAAGCTGGAGCGGCACCTCCTGGGACTATGCGCCCTGGGCGGAGACCTGCGGTGCAGAAAGACTATTGTGCATCGGTCTTTGCAACGACCAGATCGGCTATATACTTTGTGATAACGACTACCGTTCCATGCTGACGGAGAACGAAGAGATCAACGCCATCAGCAATCAGGTCGGCTCACAGCTTACCGAAGCGTTTGAGGCGCTGGTCGCAGAGGTGAAATAGCAGCATAAGGCTGTGTTGTGAAACATATTTGTAACGTTTCATAACAAACAGTGTTATCAGGAAGGAGATGCCGGAGGATGGACGTACAGGTCGGCGATATTCTGACGATGAAAAAGAAGCATCCGTGCGGCAGCGCGGAATTCAGCGTGCTGCGGTCCGGCATGGACTTCAAGCTCAAATGCCGCGGCTGCGGACACGAGATCATGATCCCGCGCAGCAAAGCGGAAAAGAACATCCGCAAAATCACCCGACCGGAGGAGACGCCATGATCGAAAAGCTCGGCGCGGTGGAAACGCGCTTTGACGAAGTGGAACAAAAGCTGTGCGATCCCGCGGTCGTGTCCGATCAGGCTGCCTACGCGGCGCTGATGAAGGAGAGAAAGAGACTTTTGCCGGTCGTGGAGACCTTCCGGCGCTACAAGGACGCCGCGGCGGCGCTCGCGGAGGCGAAGGCGCTGCTGGAAAGCGAAAGCGACAAAGAGCTGCGCGCCCTCGCGCAGGAGGAAGCCGACGCCCAGAAGGCGGCGCTGGAAACGCTCTCGCAGGAGCTGCGCGTGCTACTGCTGCCGAAAGATGAAAACGACGACAAAAACGTGATCGTCGAGATCCGCGGCGGCGCGGGCGGAGAGGAATCCGCCCTGTTTGCGGCGGTGCTGTTCCGGATGTACAGCATGTACGCCGAACGCAAGGGCTTCAAGATCGACGTGCTCGGCACGAACGAGACGGAACTCGGCGGCTTCAAAGAAATCAGCTTCCTCGTGATCGGGGAAGGCGCGTGGTCGCGGCTGAAATTCGAAAGCGGCGTCCACCGCGTGCAGCGCGTCCCGGAAACGGAGTCGCAGGGGCGCATCCACACCTCGACCGCGACCGTCGCCGTGCTGCCCGAAGCTGAGGACGTGGAGGTGGAACTCAACCCCGCCGATCTCCAGATCGACACCTTCCGCTCGAGCGGCGCGGGCGGTCAGCATATCAACAAGACCGAGTCCGCGATCCGCATCACGCACCTGCCCACGGGGCTGGTCGTGGAGTGTCAGGATGAGCGCAGCCAGCACAAAAACAAGGACAAGGCGATGCGCGTACTGCGCAGCAAGCTGCTCGAGCTCGAACAGCAAAAGCAGCAGTCCTCGATCGCCGACGCGCGAAAGAGCCAGGTCGGCACCGGCGACCGCAGCGAACGCATCCGAACATACAACTATCCGCAGGGGCGCGTCTCCGACCACCGGATCGGGCTGACGATCTATAAACTCGAACAGTTCCTCAACGGCGATATGGACGAGATCATCGACGCCCTCATCACCGCGGACACCGCCGAAAAACTGAAGGCGAGCGAGGGGGAAGGCGTATGAAGACACAGTTCTTTTCCGTCAAGGACCCGCGCGACCCCGCCTTGCAGACTGTCGGCGCGATTCTCAGAAACGGCGGACTTGCCGCGATCCCGACCGAGACGGTTTACGGGCTTGCGGCCAATGCACTTTGTGACGACGCCGTCCGCGGCATCTTCCGGGCCAAAGGCAGACCCGCCGACAATCCGCTGATCGTCCATATCAGCGACCTGTCGCAGTGGGACGCGCTCGTGACGGAGGTTCCGGACGCGGCAAAGCGACTTGCCGCCGCCTACTGGCCGGGTCCGCTGACGATCATTCTCCCGAAAAGCGGCCGCGTCTCAGACGTGGTCAGTGGCGGTCTTCCGACCGTCGCGGTGCGGATGCCGTCGCACCCGATCGCCCGCACCGTCATCGACGCGGCGGGCGTGCCGCTCGCGGCGCCCTCGGCGAATACGTCGGGTCGGCCGAGCCCGACCACGGCACAGCACGTCAAAGACGACCTCGACGGCAAAATCGACTGTATCGTCGACGCCGGTCCGTGCCCCATCGGCGTGGAATCGACGGTGGTTTCCCTCGCGGGAGACAAGCCCCGGCTGCTGCGGCCCGGCGGCGTCACGCCGGAGATGCTCGAAGCCGTCCTCGGCGAGATCGACATCGACGACGCCGTGTTCCACCGCCTCGCGGACAACGAGACCGCCGCTTCGCCCGGCATGAAATACAAGCACTACGCCCCTTTGGCGCGGGTCGTGATCCTCAAGGGGAGCTTCGCGCAGTTCCGGCAGTATGTTGACGCGCACAAGACCCCGGGTACGATGGCGCTGTGCTTTGCGGGCGAAGAAGGGGACCTTCCCGTCCCGGCGATCGCCTTCGGTGAAGCCGGCGACGACGCGGCGCAGGCGGCGCGGATCTTTGCCGCGCTGCGCGAACTGGACAAGCGCGGGGCGACGACAGTCTTCGCGCGGTTTCCGCAGACGGACGGCGTCGGGCTTGCCGTGTTCAACCGGCTCGTGCGCGCCGCCGCGTTCCAGATCATCGACCTCGGAGGTGCGCCATGATTTGCTACGGACTGACCGGCAAAACCGGCGCGGGCAAAAGCACCGTCGCCGCATGGCTGCGTGACCGCGGCTGGTATGTGATCGACGGCGACGTCCTCGCGCGCGAGATCGTCGCGCCCGGTTCGCCCGTCCTCGAACGGCTCACGGCGGTATTTGGCGCCGATATTCTGCAGCCGGACGGCGCGCTCGACCGCAAGGCGCTGGTTGACCGGCTGCACGATCTGCCTTGCGGCGTGGAGACGCTCAACGCGATCACGCATCCCGCGATCGACGCGCTGGTGGAAGCCGAACTCGAAGCCGCCGAACAAGCGGGCTATACCCACTGCGTCTTCGACGCGGCGGCGCTGCTCGAAAGCCCGAGCAAAGCGCGGTGCGACAAGATCATCGTCGTCACGGCGCCGGAAGATGTGCGTCTGCAGCGCATCCTCGCGCGCGACGGCCTGACGATAGGACAGGCGTTTTCCCGCATGGCGATGCAGAAGGACGACGACTGGTACCTTTCACAGGCGGACATCGTGATCCGCAACTATCCGCCCTACACGCTCGAAGAAGAACTCTCCAATCAGGTGATTCCATGGCAAACCGAAACCCCGGACGAAAACGAAGACTGACGCCGCTCGGCAAGCTGGCCGTTGTGTTCGTCTGTGCGTTGCTGCTGCTCGGCGGCTGCCTTGTCTTCCGCGGCGCGCTGCATTCATTATATCCGCAGCGCTACGATGATTTTGTCGAAACGTATACCGCCGAACACGGGCTGGAAAAATCTTTTGTCTATGCCGTGATCAAATGCGAAAGCGGCTTCGATCCGCAGGCCGTTTCTCCCGTCGGCGCGCGCGGACTGATGCAGATCATGCCCGAGACATTCGAATGGCTCCAGAGCAAGACGGGAGAGAACAACGACCTCGACGCGCTGTTCGACCCCGAGACGTCGGTCCGCTACGGCTGCATGCTGTATGAGATCTTGCTGCGGCAGTTCCCGTCGCCGCACACGGCGATCTGCGCCTACCACGCCGGGATGGGCAACGTGGAAAAATGGCTGCAGGATCCGCAGTATTCCGACGACGGCAAAACGCTGAAAAACATCCCGTTCCCCGCGACGGCGCACTACGCCGACAAGGTGCTGCGGGTGCAGAAAATATATGAAACTTTATACAAATAAAGGAGGTCCCTTTCATGAGTGACAAGACCGAAGCGGAAGTACTCCGGGAAAAACTGGCGATCCGCAACGAACATTTTATGAAAGATCACGCCGACGAAATCGAAAAGGCCGACGCGTTCTGCGAGGGCTACAAAGCCTTTCTGCAGCGCGCCAAGACCGAGCGCGAATGCAACAAGGCGATCCTTGAAAAAGCCGCTTCGCTCGGCTTTGTGCCGTTCGACCCGTTCGGCAGCTACAAGCCCGGCGACAAGGTCTATGTTGACAACCGCGGGAAATCCGTGATCCTTTGCGTCTTCGGCAAAAAGAGCGTCGCCGAGGGTGTGAAGATCGTCGCGTCGCATATCGACTCGCCCCGGCTCGACATGAAGCCGACCCCGCTTTACGAGGACACGGAGCTCGCTTATTTCAAGACGCATTACTACGGCGGCGTCCGCAAGTATCAGTGGGCGGCGATCCCGCTGTCGCTGCACGGCGTGTTCGTCAAAAAGGACGGAACGGTCGTTCCGGTCTGCCTCGGTGAAGAGGCGGGTGAACCGCAGTTCGTCATCACCGATCTGCTGCCGCACCTCGCGAAGGAGCAGTCACAGCGCACGCTGTCCGACGGCATCCGCGGCGAAGAGCTCAACGTCATGGTCGGCTCGCGCCCGTTCAAGAGCGACAAGGGCAGCGAACTGGTCAAGCTGAATATTTTGAAGCTCCTGTCTGAAAAGTACGGGATCGACGAAAACGACTTCACCTCCGCCGAGCTGGAAGTCGTCCCGGCGTTCGAAGTGCGCGATATCGGCTTTGACCGCGGGCTGATCGGCGGCTACGGCCACGACGACCGCGTCTGCGCCTATCCGGCGATGGAGGCGCTGTATTCGCTGGACGTTCCGGCCTACACCTGCGTCACCGTGCTCGCGGACAAGGAGGAGATCGGCTCCGACGGCAACACCGGCCTCGCGTCCTCGTTCTTCCGCTATTTCATCGAAGATCTCGCGGAGATGGAGGGCGTCAAGGCGCGGCACGTCCTGCACAACAGCGACTGCCTGTCCGCCGATGTGACGGCGGCCTTTGACCCGACCTTCCCGCAGGTCTTTGACAAGACGAACAGTTCGTTCCTGAATCACGGCGTCTCGATTGCCAAATATACCGGCGGCCGCGGCAAGAGCGGCGCTTCCGACGCCAACGCGGAATTCCTCGGCAAGGTCCGCGCCCTGCTCGACAAGGAGAACGTCCGGTGGCAGATCGGCGAAATGGGCAAAGTCGACGAGGGCGGCGGCGGTACGGTCGCGCTCTACCTCGCGAACCTCGACATCAATGTGCTCGACCTCGGCGTTCCCATGCTGTCGATGCACGCCCCGTTTGAGCTGGTCGCGAAGACGGACGTGTACAGCACGTTCCGCGCGTGCCAGGCGTTTTATCAGCAATAAGCAAAAGCCACCCGAATGGGTGGCTTTTGCAGTGGTTAGCGGTTAGCTGTTAGCAGTTAGTACGCGGGAAAGGACGATGAGACAGCAAGTATGCCGCCGCGCGCGAAGGAACGGACTCTTTCCCTCAATCCCTTCATCCCTTTTCCCGCTGTTCTTACTAACCGCTGACAGCTAACTGCTAACAGTTGAACAAGCGCCTCCGCGGAGGCGCTTGTTTCACGTATTGATGTTGTTCAAAAATGCTTTCAACCGTTCGGATTGTGGGTTGTCGAAGACCTCGTCGGCGCGGCCCTCTTCGGCGATCACGCCCTGATCCATGAACACGATGTGGTCCGAGACGTCCTTCGCGAAGCTCATCTCGTGCGTCACGATCACCATCGTCATGTGCTCTTCGGCAAGCTCGCGGATGACCTTGAGGATCTCGCCGGTCAGCTCCGGGTCGAGCGCGCTGGTTGGCTCGTCGAAAAAGAGGATCTTCGGCTCAAGCGCCATCGCGCGGGCGATCGAGACGCGCTGCTGCTGGCCGCCGGACAGCTCGCACGGGTAGTTTTCCAGCTTGTCGGAAAGCCCCATTTTCGCGAGCAGCGCTTTCGCTTTCTCTTCGATCTCGGCGATGATCTGCTTCTTGTTTTTCTTGTAATCCGGCAGCTCCTTTGCCCTGAGGCGCGGCGCGAGCGTCACGTTGTCGAGGACGTTGTACTGCGGAAAGAGGTTGAACTGCTGGAACACGAGACCGATCTTCAGCTGCTTGTCGCGCTTTTCCTTCGCCGACAGCTTTGCCTGCGTGTCGGAATCGAAGATCACGTCGCCGTCCACGGTGATGCGCCCGACGTCGGCGGTCTCCAGAAAGTTGATGCACCGCAAAAGCGTCGTTTTGCCGGAGCCGGAGGAGCCGATGATCGACAGCACGTTCCCCTTTTCCAGCGAAAAAGAGATGCCCTTGAGCACTTCGGTCTTGCCGAAGCTTTTATGGATGTTGCTGACTTCCAGAATTGCCATCGTTCTCCCTCCTTACACCTTGAAATAGCTGAGCTTCTTTTCCAGCTTGTTGAACAGCAGCGTCAGAATACCGCTGAACAGCAGGTAATAGACGCCGGTGAAGAACAGCGGCCAGATCTGACCTGCGATGCCGTGGGAGCCCTTCATAAACGACTGGCCCGCCCAGATGATCTCCTGCAGCGCGATGATGCGCGCGAGGGAGGTGTCCTTGACGAGGGTGATGATCTCGTTGCTCATCGGCGGCACGATCCGCTTGATCACCTGCAGCAGCACCACGCGGAAGAAGGTCTGCGACTTGGTCAGACCGAGCACCTGTGAGGCTTCGTGCTGCCCGACGGGGATGCTCTGGATACCGCCGCGGTAGATCTCGGAAAAGTAGCAGGCGTAGTTGATGATGAACGCGACCGTCGCCGCCGCGAACCGTCCGCTTTCTCCGCCGCCCCAGATCGGGTTGCCCCAGACAAGACCGGGGAAAAAGAAGATGATCAGCAGCTGGATCATGAGCGGCGTGCCGCGGACGATCCAGACGAACACCCGGGTGACGGCGCTCAGGGGCTTGAATTTCGACATCGAGCCGAACGAGATGATCAGGCCGAGCGGCAGCGCGCCGAGCAGCGTGCAGAAAAACAGCTTGAGCGTTTGGAAAAAGCCGACATTCAGCGCCGCAAAGACCGTCGGGAACTGTTGAAAGAATTGTGACATGGTTTGTCTCCTTACAAAAGAAAGACACGGTTCCGAAGCAGCGCCCCGGAACCGGAATCGGACTGTTGTTTTGCTTATTTGATCAAAGCAGCCTGCACGTTGTAGGTTTCGGCGATCGCATCGACC
>JAEEGI010013279.1_pt1 | contig 17493 bp, 17 predicted proteins | sample 8958751 | NCBI WGS metagenome assembly JAEEGI01 (sample SAMN16246545, study PRJNA631951) | gut metagenome | biome: gut microbiome; feature: rumen; material: KS-attached | host: Bos | place: Iran: Karaj | collected 2018-10
CGGTTTTAACGCCATAAAACAATAGTTCTTTGATATTTTTCTGATTTAAGTTCAAGTTCGGTGTTTTCCCGAACGTGGATATTAATTGGTGGGTCTCGATGAAGAATTGTTTGAAAGATTTGTGTAAATTTGCTATGCGGAAAAGGAGCTGCTCGCAGATCCCTTTCAGCTGGTCAAGTGGGTTGGTTTTCATGATAATATATTTTTTAGCAACAACTAAATTACTAAAAACCAACCACTTGACCAAATTTTTAGACAACTATTTTCATATATTTATATTTTTTATTGTAATTTATATATATTCTAAATAAATAATCAAAGTCAACAAACAAAAAAAATACTCAATTATCGGCATTTACCTATAAAAACCAAATATATTATATTGACTATCAATTATTTATAAAATATTTAACGAAGTATTATTATTACGAATTCCATGAAGATGATCTCAAAGAAGAAAGAAACTAAAATACAGCTTTGGACTATAATTATTAGTTTTTCAATAGTGTTTATAATGGCATTCTCTTATCGGATTGAAAGGAATAAACTATTGAAAACGGGTGTAGAAACCGTCGGCATTATAACACACACCTTCGTCACTGAGACAACGCCTTCCTTCATAGTTGATTTCTCTTTTATTAAAGATGATTCGATTATTGACGTTTCAAATACTATAGATGTAAGGAATACTATTCCCAATGGAAATGGTGGCAAAAATTTGTTTCCATACGCTATTGTTGGCAACACTTACAAAGTAAGATACTTTCGTGATAAACCGCTAAAAAAAGCAAGAATATTCATAGATGAACCAGTAGTAGTATCTATTGAAGATTATACTATTCTATTGGAGAGAGTGTATGCGAAACAAAAGCGAGTTGAAAAATCCAAACCAAGGTGGAAAAAATGGTAATGGACAGATCGGTCATATATGTCTCCTTCTCCTTCAGCCGCGGCTTCACCGGCCATGAGCACTACGACCGGTTCAAGATCGTCAACGCCAACGCAAGGCTCTACGACCCCGTGATTGGACGCTTCTTCTCGCCCGACCCGTTTGTACAGGTGCCCGACGAAAGAATTAACCACAGCACTCCAGACAATAATGTCAAACATAATAACGACATAGAAATACCCTCCCAATTACTTACTATGGCCAATTTATATACGACTATAGAGAGTATATCATATTATAATACATATTTGAGGACTTGGGGAGATAATCTGATTGAAAATGGAATTAATCCTGGCCTTCTTGAATATCAACCATTTAAATAAAACAATGAAAAAAATCAAAATACCATGAATGTAATTAAATACTTGTATTATAGATTGGTTATGTTTTATAAAAAACACTTTAATATTGATGAGTCCCCATTCTTTCTTATTCAAAGCTGTTATAGCTGGGGATTGTTAGTATTATTGACATCCTTTTGTTTTTATCTAATGTCTATTGAATGCATTATCATTTGGTGGATGGGATTTAAAATGAAAAAGGCTTATATTTTATTTACAATGTTACCTTTTGCTATATTTCATGTTTTTTCAGAATACTGGATTAGAGATGAGAAAAAACTTTTTGAAGAATTGTGCAAAAAATATAATAATGACAGATTTGAATTGCTAAAAGGGATATTGGTATTTCTGTTTGTTACCTTTTCCCTGCCCTGCTATTTCGCAACCCTGTTCTTATGCAAATAGGAGATAATATTATTTATATTTTTATTGTAATTTATATATATTCTAAATAAATAATCAAAGTCAACAAACCAAAATAACACTCAATTATCGGCACTTACCTATAATAACCAATATATTATATTGAATATCAATTATTTATAAAATATTTAACGAAGTATTAATAATTAAAATTTCTACATTATGAAACTTATAAAAGCAATAGTCATTACATGCCTCTTGTTTTTGTTGACTAGCTGTGACCCTATTTACACATTTTATTTTGTCAATCAAAGCGACCGAAGAGTTTATTCTTTTCTTGGTTACAACTATCCAGACACACTATTAACAACGCTAATTCCTGGGGATCCCTATGGTTTCGGAGACACGGCGCTTCTATGGCAAGAAATAGGTGTTTCAAGCACTGTTTTCGAAACTGTTGATGAAACTATTCATAAAATAAAAACAGTTGACACACTGTCCGTTTTTATTATCGACCTTGACACCCTTGATTATTATTCATGGGACACGGTCGTAAAATACAATATGGTGTTACAACGCTATGATATAAGCTTGTCTGATATGGAAGAGTTAGAAAAAAACAGACACTCGTCTATCTTGTTCTTCCCTCCCACCGAAGACATGAAGCACATCCACATGTGGCCGCCTTACGGCACCTACGACGAGTTTGGCAGAAGAAAAACATACATTAACCTTATCTACCGGCCATGAGCATCACTCTCATTTCGGGCTGATCAACATGAAATTCACGTTAAGCGAGCGCAGTGCCAAGCGCTGCTTGAGCACTGCCGAGCGATGTGAATTGGGCGGAGCCAACGGGAGGATGTACGACCCCGTGATGTCATCGTTCCTCTCCGTGGACCAATTAGTTTTCTATCAAACAACTCCCTTTCTAATCGAATCCGAGAAATTCAGCCAAAATCAATAAAAAAGTCGCATTTTGGCTGAATTTCTAAACCATACTAAAGATATTTATTTATCTTTGCAGCAAATAATTAGCATCACTATGAATCCATCTTCAGTTATCGGAAGAAAAGAGGAACTCGCAACCATTTCACGACTTTATTCGTCAGAACGATCCGAATTTCTTGCCATATACGGTCGTCGCCGCGTCGGCAAGTCATTTTTAATCGAAGAAGCCCTGGAAGACAAAATTACCTTCATGGCTGTCGGACTATATCAAAAGATTGATAAGGACAACCCTGAGAAAGTTGAGTCATACCGGCAGAAACAACTGGCGCACTTTTATAATAGCCTACAGGAATACGGTCTCCAAAAAGAAGGCAATCCCGCTCCTACAAGTTGGATGGAAGCCTTGGGGCTTCTTAAAAAGTTGCTTCAACGCAAACGCGCCAAGCGCAAAGTTGTTTTCATAGACGAATTACCCTGGCTGGCTGGCCCACAGTCGGCGGAACTGCTCGAAGAACTCGGACATTTCTGGAATTCATGGGCCAGAAAGCGTAAGGACATCTTCCTCATCGTGTGTGGGTCAGCCACCAGTTGGATGGTCGACAACGTCATGCGCGACTATGGCGGCCTCTATGGGAGAATCACCGAACACATCTTCCTCAAACCTTTCACCCTCAAAGAATGTGAAAGATACTGGATTAAACGTGGTTTCCATCTGTCGAAATACGAAATCGCTCTCACCTATATGGTCATCGGCGGAGTACCTTTCTATATGGACAGCATCCGACCCGACCGAACAATGGCCGACAACATCAATGCTATTTACTTCGACAAGGAAAAAGCCCGACAGGAATTCAAGAACGTGTACACAGGCCTCTATTCAAATTCTGAAATATATATCGATGTCATCCGTCAACTGGGCAAGCGGTTCTATGGAATGACACGGACAGAATTACTTAAAGCCGTAGATAAAAAAGGAGGAGGCTCTTTCTCCGACATTCTCGAAAACCTCATTGATTCCGGCATCATCAGGAGTTATACCCTTTATGGTGGTCCAAGAAAGCAGACTATCTATCAACTGGTCGATTTCTATACCCTGTTCTACCTGCGCTTTGTCGAAAACTCCGAATTCACCTCATGGCGTTCAGTCCAACGGAGCAAACCTTTCTACACATGGGCTGGCAACACTTTCGAGCTACTCATCATAGAACATATACAACAACTTGCCGATGCGCTACGCATCAAAGAATACGCTGCCCCCTTCAGCTGGAGAGGCAAGACACCCGATGACAAGGGAGTCCAAGTAGATCTCATCGTCCCTGCCACCGCTGAACGAGCCGATTACATTTGCGAAATGAAATTCTCCGAAGGCAAGTACACCTTGACTAATGAGGATGCTGAAGAATTCACCAGACAAATCAACGCCGTGAAAAACTCAAAAATACATAAACCGAGTCATTCCATTTATCTGGCTCTTGTAACCTCCATCGGTGTAACTGAATCAAAACATAAAACCCATATAAATGAAATAGTTACATTGGATGACATATTCTGAAAATTCAGCCAAAATCAATAAAAAAGTCGCATTTTGGCTGAATTTCTAATCTTTGGAATTATCCTGATTTAAGAAGATGTTTTGATTTTTATTCGAGCTTAGAAGCTGTTTTGATTTTTTGTTTAAAGTTTTAATTTTTTTCTTTTTCGGCTTCTTTGAGGGTCTTTTTGGTCTGATTTTTTGTTTCGCTCGCTCCGATAGCCCGCTATCGTCGTTCGCTCAACAGAAAAATCATCCTCAAAAATCCCTCTCAAATAAGCTCGAAAAAAATCAAAACAGCTTCTTATTTGAGAGGGATTTTTGAGGATATTTGAAAAATCCGCTTATCTTTGCCAATGGAAAAACAAGATGATGAAATAACAAGGGGTGAAGGAGTGGAACATTGAAAATGAAGGGAAAGAATGGTGTAAAGAATGGAAGTCAACCTGCTGCATACTAACATCAGCTACCTGAAAGGCGTAGGACCCAAAAAGGCAGAGATTCTGGGCAAAGAACTGAAGGTGTTTACCTTCATGGACATGCTCAACCAGTTCCCGTTTCGTTATATCGACAAAAGCCAGATCCACAAAGTATCACAAGTGAACGATGACTTGGTGTATTACCAACTCATCGGAACCATCAGCAACGTGCAACTTGTAGGCGCGCCACGAGCCTCCCGCGCCACCGCACGCTTCACCGACGACAGCGGCTCCATTGAACTGGTGTTTTTTCGTGGACTCAAATGGATCAAAGACCGCTTCAAACCCGGCAAGAAATATGTCCTCTTTGGCAAAGCCTCTGAATTTAACCACAACTATAACTTCGTCCACCCCGAAATTGAGGAATACAACCCTAACGACCCCCTCATCGGCGAGGGCCTTCAAGGGGTGTACAACACCACCGAGAAGATGAAAGACCATGGCCTTGGCACCCGACAAATCGCCAAGATACAACGGCAAATCCTTCAACAAGTGATGGACCTCATCCCCGAGACCCTTCCTTTGCAACTGTTGCAGCAAGAACAACTCATCCCACGCAAATACGCTTACTACCAAATCCATATCCCCTCCAACAACATCGAAATCCAACAGGCGACCCGAAGACTGAAATACGAGGAACATCTCTTCTTCCAGCTCAAGCTGCTACGTGCCAAGAAACGCCGCGAGAGCCTCAACCGAGGCTATGTGTTCAGCCAGGTAGGCGACTATTTCAACACCTTCTATAAGGAGCACCTCCCCTTCCCCCTCACCAACGCCCAAAAACGGGTGATTCGCGAAATCCGTATCGACCTGGGCAGCGGACACCAGATGAACCGCCTGCTGCAAGGCGACGTGGGCAGCGGAAAGACCATCGTCGCCCTCATGGTGATGCTGCTGGCATTGGATAACGGCTACCAAGCCTGCATGATGGCTCCAACGGAAATCCTGGCCACCCAACACTACGCCACCCTCAAAGAACAGCTCAAAGACATGCCCGTGAAGTTTGCCCTGCTTACCGGCTCCACCAAGACCAAAGAACGGCGAGCGATTTACAGCGGACTGGAAGACGGCAGCCTACAAATCATTGTCGGCACTCATGCCCTCATCGAAGACAAAGTGATTTTCAAGAACTTAGGACTGGCCATCATCGACGAGCAACACCGATTCGGCGTGGAACAACGCTCCAAGTTCTGGGAAAAAACAGACCGGCCTCCCCATACCCTGGTGATGACAGCCACCCCCATCCCGCGCACCTTGGCTATGACACAATATGGCGACCTCGACGTCTCCAAAATCGACGAGCTGCCTCCAGGCCGAAAACCTGTAGTGACTTACCACGTTTACGACGATGACCGCTACCGCATCATGCTATTCATGAAACAACAGATTGCCAAAGGACGACAGATCTATGTGGTGTATCCTCTGATCAAAGAGTCGGAGAAAACCGATATGATTGCCTTACAGGAAGGCTATGAAGCGTTGTTAAGGGACTTCCCTGAGCCGGAATACAAGATCTCCGTCTGCCATGGCCAGCTGAAGCCCGAGGACAAGGATTTCGAGATGCAACGTTTCATCACTAAGAACACCCAAATCATGGTGGCCACCACCGTCATCGAGGTGGGAGTCAACGTGCCCAACGCCAGCGTGATGATCATCGAGAACGCCAACCGCTTCGGCCTCTCACAGCTTCATCAGCTTCGTGGCCGTGTAGGACGCGGCGCCGACCAGTCGTACTGCATCCTCGTCACCGACCACAAGCTCAGTCCCGATGGTAAAACCCGGATGAAAACCATGTGCAGCACCAATGACGGCTTCCAAATCGCCGAAGTAGATCTGGAACTTCGCGGTCCCGGCGAAACGGGAGGGCTGCGCCAGTCAGGACAAATTGAGATGTTGATTGGAGACCTCCAGAAAGACGGTCCCTTGATCCCGCAAGTGCGTGACGCCGCCATCCGCATCTTGAATGATGACCCAAAACTCATCAAACCAGAAAACCGAATGCTCCGCGAACACTACAAAGAACTATTTGCCCAAGTGTTTGACTGGAGTCAGATTGGGTAGGTGAGCCTCAATAGCTTACTTGTGGAATAGCCCTCCACGAGGGGAACCGTGGTTACCAGGCCACCGTAGGAGGTGACGAGGTCATGGCCGACAATATCTTCCACTTTGTAGTCGGCGCCTTTCACCAACACATCAGGATGGACTGCTTTAATCAGCTCGTAGGGCGTGTCCTCATCGAAAAGCACCACGGCATCCACAAAGCACAACGAGGCCAGCACCAAAGCACGGGCTTCCTCGTTGTTGACAGGACGCCCCTCCCCTTTCAGCCTCCTCACTGAAGCATCGGTGTTCAATCCCACCACCAACACATCACCCAAGTCGGCTGCTTTCGAGAGATATTCCACATGTCCCCGATGAAGGATGTCGAAACAGCCGTTGGTGAAAACCACCTTTAACCCTTGGGAAGTGTAAGGTGAGAGGTGAAAGGTAAGAGATGAGAAGTAGGAGATTTTATTTTTGATGAGTTGAAGATAGTCCATGATTAGTGTCGTTTTTTCTGAAAGAGAAATATTTATTTGTTAAATAGCTGAAAGTCACACAGATAATAGAGATGATTACGTATGAGATGGTTGGCCACCACTGAAACACCTCCACAAAGAGCTTCAATCCTAAATAGTTAATAAAGATGTTGACCACGGTGACGATGAGGTAACGGATAATCTGAGTCCTTCCCTTCAGGGTGGAGCCGGAGAAGCTGATGTGACGTGCCATCCAGAATCCTGTCAGGAAGGTGATGGGGAATTTAAAGACGAAAGCGGCGATATGAGGGGTGAAGGCGAGGAACCAAAAATGAAATACCTTGCCATGAAACACAAAATGATAGAACACGTAATAAAGCACCCATTCCAAAGCCAAATTCAAGCCACCGCAGCAACCGTAACGGAACAGTTCCAGGCTCATGATTTTCCTAAAAGGTGGATAGAAGAAGTCGATGATGGTAGTCATCAACGTCTCAATATGGTTTTCTATGTTGCGTATCAATTTCATTTTATTTCTAACGAGATTAAAAACAACCTCACCCCCCGACCCCCTCTCCACTGTGGAGAGGGGGAGCGTTCTACCCAGGGTTTCTACCGAGGTTAAACCCCTATCGGGGTAGCTCCCTCTAAATTATAAATTCTAAATTCTAAATTCTTAATTCTAAACACCCCTCATATCCCTCCAGAAAAGCATTGGTTTGTTCCATGTCGTCGGTAAAGCCCAGCACATAACCACCGCCACCCGAGCCAGAGATCTTGAATCCGATATGGAAGTCAGGCTTCTCAAGGAAGAGGTCGATGCTGTTATCGGTAATCATAGGTCGAAGAAACCTGAGCTGTCCGTCAGTAAGCTGGCGAAGCGCGGTGAAGAACCCCTCCGTTTCCCCCGCAATCAAGCGGTTGATACAGGTCGAGACCAAAGGCACATAATCAGATTGAAACGCATTCAGGTAGTCCGGGTCCTCCCGTTTGTTCCTGAAATACTGCACCAATGGCTTGGTATTACTCTTGATACCCGTGTCAACAAGGAAGACCCGGATATTGGAAGGAAGGAAGTCCTCAGGGAACAAGGTCACACCTTGGGCGGAAATCCTAAAAGGCTGGTTGAGATAACATTGCAGTGGGTCGATGCCCGAACTACTGCCGTGGAAGCAGCTCTCCATGCGACCCAAGAGACGTTTCAGCTCCATCAGGTCGTCGGTCATTTTCAAGGCATAACGCTTGTGAACGGCTGCTGACAGGGTTCCCGAACTGCCGAGACCATAACCTGTTGGGACGTTTGAGTCGAGGAAGAGTCCTGCTTGTAGGTCAGTTTCCAACCGTTCAAAATCAAAAAGATGGCATAATTCTTCGTCTTCTTGAAGGTATTGAAGGAACTTGTAAAGGCTCTTGTTTGACTGTAGCGATCCCGGCACCGACAGTGAAGAGTCCATCCTCCATTCGGCTTTAAAATGGCGGAAAGGGATCATCAGTGCGGTAGCATCGAAGATCATGGAATACTCGCCAAAGAGGATGATTTTGCTGTAAAAGGTGTCGTTCATTGTCATGGTGTTATCAGTTCATTTGGGAAGGTCCCATGCCGATTTGGTCAGCGATCCAGTGTCCTCCGTGGCAATATCGTTCCAGTTCATCCATGATGAAGCGTTCGACGATTTCGGCGTCTTGGTCGGGATAAAGCACATGAACGTTGGGGCCAGCATCGAGTGTAAAGCTGACAGGGATATCGGTCTCCATGCGGAATTCACGGATATTCTGTATGATTCTCAAGGTATTCGGTTGGATGAGGGTGAACGATGGTTTGGAGCACATCATCAGTGCATGGAGTTGCATGGCTTCTGACTCGGTGATTTGGACGAAACGTTCCAAGTCGCCGGTGTGGAGTACGTCAAGGATCTCTTTGGTGTCGTTTCGTGCCACGGCATACCGTGACGCGGCGTAGGGATTGACATCCATGAGGGCATGACCGGCGCGGCTCGACACTTCTTTCTGGGCATCGCTGACGATGAGGATGCTGTCGTGATAGCTTTGGAACACCGGGGCGAGTTCATCATAAAAGGTGACTGCATATTCATCGGAGCTACCCTTCAGGTCCTCGGTGGCACCCCATAGTGCCACTTTGGGAAACACAGAACGGCAGGCACTGCCTGAGGCGAGACGAGCAAGAAATGAAGCTTTCGTCAAATCCACTTTGTCCTGCCCTTTCGCCATCCGCTCGATGTCGAGAAGGCAAAGCACCAGGGCACTCATCGAAGAGGCTGACGAGGCGATGCCCGAGGAATGAGGGAAGGTGTTATGGCTTTGGATATGGAGGTCCAACTGGTTCAGGAAAGGAAGACAATCCAGATGATCCATCAGAAAACGTTCTATCTTTTGCTGAAAAGCTTCGTTGGGTTTCCCGTCAAAACGGAAGGTGAGGCCGAAACGGTCTGACTTCTCGAAAAAGACAGATGTCTCGGTGCGACAATTCTGCAAGGTGAAGCTCACCGAAGGGTTTTGAGGTAGCTGACCTTCCTTTTTCCCCCAGTATTTCACCAAAGCGATGTTCGAGGGGCTTTGCCATTTCACACCGCCATGAAAATCTTCAGGCAACTCGCCGTTAAAGGCTTCATTGATCCAAGTTTGTTTCATAAATAATGTTATCAGTTATATCGTTGGCAATAAGGTCGTTATAATTAAAGACGACATCCATCTCGTGGCTATGGAAATAGGATTTCACTTTCTCGAAAGGCCATGACGTGGCGGCGAGCATGAAGTCACCTCCCCATGCTCCGAGTGATTTGAGGCTTCCCTCGAAGTCGGGGAACAGGGTCTTGACTGGCTTTCGGTCGAGGCAATGAGCGAGGATATCCTCATGGATGTCGATAAAAGTACGGAATTCCTCCAAAGTCTTCACGGCAGGCAGCGAGCGGCTGATCTCGGAGACCGTCTCGAGGTCGCCTTGAAAGTCACATTGCTTCCAGCGTTCGTTGAAATCTGCCACCTCCTTGGAGGAGTGTTGTTTTTTCCCCAGATAGACAAAAAAGAGCTGGTTTTTGAACGGTGGCGCGAAATATGCGGGCGAGCTCACGGGACGCTCCAACTCGAGCCGATAAAAAATCGGGGTGTTGGCCGTGGCGCAGGCAATATCATAGCCTGAGCCACCGATGGTCTGTCTCAGCAAGCGATAAGGGTCGATGTGAGCCCACCGTGCCAGGTTAGAGAGCAAGGTGGAGCTGCTGCCCAACCCCCAAGAGGGATGGAAGCCCAGACGCGTGGTGAAATGAAGGCCCGGGGCGAAGACCTCGGGGTTCAGTTGACGGACCGCCTTCAGGATGGCAGCGAGTTTCTGTGCTTTGGAGGCATCATTGGTCTGCAACACCTCCAAGGTATCGGGATGCAACGTGGCTGAAAACCATGGTCCGTCGGGGGCGTAGGCATCCCATTGCAGAGACGATGTGCACATCGTCTCTACGGCAAGGGATTGTCCCAACCGGGTAGGCAACGCCAATGCCAATGCCCCATGCAACACAAGGTATTCCCCCGTCAAAAGAAGTTTGCCGTTTGCCGAAAAACGTTGTTCATTCATTTCCGCAGGGATTCAAGGTATTTCTCAACCGCGGCATACGAGACTGTTTGATTGCTGAAGAAGTCGTGTGCTTTGCGCTTCTCGTCTTCGGTGGCTTGTAGCTGGTTGAGGATGTTGTTGAGGTGCATCTTCATGTGACCGGATTGAATGCCTTTGGTGGTGAGTGACCGCACAGCGGCGAAGTTGTTGGCCAGTCCCATGGTGGCTACGATGGTCATGAGTTCCGGTGCTGTGGGGTTTCCGAGCAGCTCCAGTGACTTCTTGGCCAGGGGGTGCAGACTTGTGAGGCCGCCCACGGTACCCAAGGCCATAGGCACCTCGAGTTCGAAGTGGAAGATGCCGTCGTGAATGGTGACCGTGCTGAGACTCTCATAGCGACCATGACGGGCGGCGTAGGTATGCCCTGCCGCCTCCACGGCGCGGAAGTCGTTGCCTGTGGCAAGCACCACGGCGTCGATGCCATTGTAGATGCCCTTGTTATGGGTGGTGGCACGGTCGATGTCAACATGGGCAATATCGACCGCTTTCTTGAATTTCAAGGCATATTCGTCCCCCGAGAGGTGTTCGTCGATGCCATTGAGTTGTTCGGTGGGGCATTCCACCCACACCTTGACAAGGCAGTCGGGGGTGTTGTTGGAAAGGATGGTCATGACAATCTCTGACTCACGCAGCTCGTTGGGCAGGTCGGTCCGCTCAGCGAAGAAGGCGTGCAGGCTGTGTCCGAACTGTTCGAGGACCGTGTTGATGAAGTTAGCCCCCATAGAGTCACAGGTGTTGAACTCGGTGCGCAGCTGGTAGTAGTCAGGGATTTTGTCGGTATAGTCGAGCAGCTGGATGTCGAGGATGCCTCCTCCCCTTTTCCTCATGTTGGCGGTGAAGGCGTCGGTATCTGCCAGCAGGCGTTGTTTGATTTCGGGGAACAGGTCTTGCAGCTGTTTGATGGAGCCTTTCCAGCAGAAATGAACTTGTCCGACCTTACGCACATCGACGACCTCGGCATGGAAGCCACCACGTTCGCCCCAGAACTTGGCCGCCGCGGAAGCGGCGGCCACCACCGAACTCTCCTCGATGACCATGGGAACGATATAGTTCTTCCCGTTGATCATCACATTGGGCGAGATGCCGTAAGGGATGAAATAGTTGGTGATGGTGTTCTCACTGAACTCATCAAAGAGCTTCTGCTGACCCGAGTCGGAGTGCCAATAACTCTTCAGCAGGCTGATGACTTCGCCTGGATTCTCAAAATAATTGGCAATAAGCTTCAGCTTCTCTTCTTTGAGAAGTTTGGAGAAACCTTTTTTTATACGTTCGCGAGAGCCCATGTTAATTGAGAATTGAGAGATGAGTGGTTAAAGGTAAGAGATGGGAGGTGGTGTCGCAATCGACGTTGAGGACGGGATTGCCCTGGTAATAAAGGACAGAGGTGTCACGCAAGACCCCTTCCAAGCTACTCACGACACGGACGTTGGCTTCCGATGAGGAACTCATCTCGATAAACATCTCGTCAACGACTGTCTGCGTCATGTTCAAAAAAGCCTTGTTGCTCATATTAATGATGGTTGTCGGAGTGTTTCCGCCGTAGGTGGTGAGTCGCGACTCATCCTTGATTTGAAGGTCGAGAAGCGTGGAGGCGGTCAATGTGCCTTTGAACACCGAGGCATCCTCGAGCGACATGCCACAGGAGTCTCCCGCAACGGTGAAATCAACCACTTTTGAAGCATCCGACAATGCCATCGTCAAGGAGCCAAAATAAGAACCACCCCGAAGTGTGGACTTATCCTTCTGTGTCACCTCCAGCTTGTTGCCATAAAATTCCCCTTGAAGCGCTGCCGAAGCCTCTTCTTCCAAAACGAGTTTGCGAAGTGAAGACACATAAACCGTAGCGTTGTTCACGGTTTGTGAGGGGAGATTCAGCCGTTGCGTGAAAGCAATGTCCAAGGCAGAACCTTCTTTCACAATCTTTAGGAACTCTTCCAGAAAGGCGGAATATTCCAGCTCCACCCCTTTTTTCGAGCTATCCTGAACGATGGTGACCTGCCAGGCATCCTCTACATGGAATTCGTCGATGACCGCATCCTCATACAAGGTCTTGGTAAGCACGGTCATATCAAGCGTCTTATCCTTGCACGAAGGCATCAGCAACGCCCCCAGCAAAAACAGGATCCCATAAAAATATCTTCTATTCATAATATTCCGCAAAGATAAAAAAATTCTGTCATCTTCCTTCTTTCTTCCTTCTTATTCATGATGATACCTCTCCCCCTTCAAAATCGTGAACGCCCTGTAGAGTTGCTCCACAAAGATGAGCCTAACCATCTGGTGAGAGAAGGTCATCGGTGAAAGCGACATTTTGGCGTTGGCTTTTTCATACACTTCCTGTGCAAAGCCGTAGGGGCCGCCTATCACAAACACGATGCGTTTCACTCCTGAGGCCATTGTTTTTTCAAGGAATTCAGAAAATTCAACAGAAGTGTATTGTATTCCTCTCTCATCCAACAACACCACTTGGTCACCTGGCTGGAACTGAGACAGGAGGAGGAAGCTTTCCGCTTTTTTTTGTTGTTCCTCGCTCAAGGTCTTGCGGTTTCGGATGTCAGGGATTTCTTTCATCTCGAACGAGGCATAATGACCGAGTCGTCCGACATATTTTTTGATGCCGGTGATTAGGTAATCCTCGTCGGTTTTTCCGATGACCAGCAACAGGATTTTCATTCCACCTGATAGTGTTCGATTTGCAGTTGAATGGGGTTACCGGCCTCGTAATACGTAATGTCTTTCAACACTTTGTCAAAGATATAATATTGAACCAGCACGAGGTCGCGATCATGATTGACGAGTCCATACATACGGTCGAGGTCGTCTTTGTATTCCGTCTCAGGCACGTCGAACACGGATTCCACTTTTTTGTTGAAGGTCTTCATGGAGATGGTATCGTTCTCTTTGTTGACGAGAGTGATTCTGTGTTTCCAGGGGGAGGAGACGATAGAGTCGAAGCGTTGTTTTTTCATGCCGTTGTTCATGAGGGCTTCGAAGCGGAGGTCGTTGAACGAGGAGAGCAGGTTGATGACTTTGAGGGTATCGAAGGGGATGACTTGTTGATCGGCGATACGGGTAAGTTTGTATTGGTGTCGTCCTGTGTTTTCGATTTTAAAGCCGAGCATAGGATCGCTACCGAACTCAACGGTAAGGGATTGGATGTCGGAGAGTGACTCTTTGAAGATGACGTGGTCGCGCCAGTCGTCGGGGTTAGCGGAGAAGCGGGTGGAGATATAGCCACGGAAGCCAGGGATATTGACGATGTAGGCTTGGTCGGAGCCTTCTTTAATCATGAAGGTGCCGCTGCTGTCTTTGGTAGCCTCGCCCACATAGAACACTTTGGTGCATTTTTCACGATAGAAGAGCTTGATTTTGTTAAACAGGTTAATTCTGGGGATGTTTTGATAGACCTCCACCTTGGTGCTGCTGCTGGCCATTTGGAGGATGATGTTGTCGTGAGAGGCCACCGAGACGGGCATTTTGATTCGTACTCGATAGAGGGTGTACAACAGCTGGTCAATACTTTTCGGATGTGCGGTATAGTCCTTGTTCAGGCTCCATCCTTTTTCTTGTCGTTCGAGCAAAGACTCGTGTTCAAATCGGTCAGCGAGATAGACTTTGGTGATGGAAGCGGTGTCCCACACCATGAAATCGATAGAATCGCCCCGGAGGGTGGTAAGGTAACGGTTGTTCCAAATCAGGAGGGCGGCGATGGCAATCAAGATGATGGCCAGGATGATAGTGAATTTATTTTTTTTCATGATTCATGATGAATTTGCTTTTGGTATTTTTTCTTTCTGATGAAAGCCATCAGTGCTCCGAACAAAATGACCATGCCGGTGGGCACCAGGATGTTGACCAGCTGCCATCTGAGTCGTTGGCTGTTTTTCTTTTGCGGGTCGAGCAGTCGGATTTTGAATTCGCGCGAGCGGATGTCGATGAGGCCTTCACCATCGACGAGATAGCTGATGGCGTTTTCTATGAATTCCTTGTTGCCGTAGGTGTTTTCGGTATATTGGTCATAGCCTAAGGGAAGGGGTGTACGTCGTTTGATGTCGATTTGGTTGCGGATGATGTCGCCATCGGCCACGACGATCATGGAGGTGGGTACGCTCTCGTCCAGGAACTTCATCTCGGCACTTTCCTCAATCTCGGAGGAGATGCGGTTGGCGTAGAGCGAGGGGAAGGTACCTTTGAGCAGGTAGGCCACGTTTTGTCCTTGCGAGGGGAACATCCGTTTGTCGGGGGTCTGTCGCAGCATGGCGAGTGTGATAAACACGGGGGTACCCGAGACCTTGGTATAGTCGGAAGTCTTCAGCAGTGGGGTTTTGACGATAGCGCCTTCGGAGGTAGTGGCGTCGATAGAGCTGACGAAGTCGAGTTTGATGGCGTTCATGTTACGCACCATCGGGTGGTTGGAGGCGGCTTGTGCCAGGGGGAAGTAGAACCAGCGGTAGAACTCAAGCTGAGCTTGTCCGGCCACTTGTCCGGTACGGATGGGCAAGGCGGCGCAGTTGAGGTCGAGAAGGAGGTTATGGTTGAGGCGCACGCCGTATTTGAAGAGCATGTCGTCGAGGTTCAAGTCGAGGTCCACGCCGATGGTTGACTCTTGAGCGGTGAGGCTGTCCATGGTAGCCATGACGGGTTCCACAAGCCACAGCACCTTGCCGCCGTGCATGATATATTGGTCGATGAGGAACTTGTCTTTTTCAGAGAATGGCTCGGTAGGTTTCGCGATGACGATGGCGTCGTAATTCAGGAAGGTGGTAATCTCGCCATTGGCGTTAGGCTCGGAGCGATGCATGAGGGCATCGACTTGACCGTTGATTTCGCCTCGTGTGACGTTATAGCTCTGTTTCAGGGTCTGGGTGATGTCATAGACCTCTGTCTCTGTCAGCTCGCCATGGCCTTCGATGAAGGCGATATCGGGTTTTTTGAAGCGGGTCACCTTTTTTATGGCATCGACGAGTCGGAACTCGAGGTTCTGCATAGAGGCGTTGAGGGCCATCTCAGGCGACTGTCCCAACTGACTCTCAAGGAGGTCCACAGCGATTTCCGTGTCGTTGCGGTAGCTGACGAGGGCGCCAGGCCAGATGACCATCTGCTTAGTGCTTCCGTCGCTTCCCTGGTCCACGACGTTGGTGGGGTTCAGTCCCGACTGGTACAGCAACTTGTAATTGTCGTTGATCTCGGCGGGGTCGGAACCTTCGGAGGGGTTGATGAACTCATAGTCGATATATTTGGAATAGGCTCTGAACTCATCGAGCATCTCTTTGGTTTCGCGGCGCAGTTTCTTGAAGCCTGCCGGGAAATCCCCTTCGAGATAGACTTTGAAATACACGTAGTCATCCAAGTTTTTCAGGATGTCTTTGGTGGTGTCGGACAAGGTGTAGCGTTTCTCACTGGTGAGGTCGAAACGGGTGAACACATAAGAGCCGATGATGTTGACCACGATGATGATGACCAAGGTGGTGAAGAACGAGACCAGCTGATTCTTTTTCAGATTCTTGCGTTTGTTTTCCATGCTTACCCTCCTTACCATTTGCGGCTCGCGAGAACCAGTTTCGTCATACTAAGAAAGAGCACGATAACGCTCAGGAAATACAAGATGTCGCGAGTATCGACCACGCCGCGGCTGATGGAGCCATAGTGTGCAGCCATGCCGAGACGTTGGATGAACAGGTCGATGCTGCCAAACAGGGAGAGCGAGAACAAAAACTCGAAGGCGATATAGATGAACCCGCAGAGAAATACCGAGAGGATGAAGGCAAGGATTTGGTTGTTCGTGACCGAGGAGCAGAAGATGCCGATGGCCACGAAGCTGGAGCTCAGCAGGAACAAGCCGATATAAGAGCCCATGATGCCTCCGCTATCGAGGTTACCCACAGGCAGGCCAAGCCGATATACCGAGAAATAATACACTGCGGTAGGAATCAGAGACAGCAGCACCAAGGTGACGCTGGCCAGGAACTTGGCCAGGATGATTTGCCAGTCGGACAGCGGTTTGGTGAGCAGCATCTCGATGGTGCCGGTGCGGTTCTCCTCAGCGAAGCTTCGCATGGTGACTGCCGGCACAAGGAAAAGGAAGACCCATGGAGCGAGGATAAACAAGCCATCGAGGTTGGCATAGCCAAACATAAGCAGGTTGAAGTCGGTTTGAAAAACCCAAAGAAACAGCCCCGTAATCAACAGGAAGACCACAATGACCAGGATGCCAATCAAGGAGCTGATAAAGTTGCTGATTTCTTTCTTATAAAGTGCGTACATTGCATTACAGCGATTAAAACCGCAAAGATACAATTTTTTCTTGAACTACTGTCAAAAAAACCTATCACTACGGTTTCACGAATCTTCGAGTGACCACGGACGTGTCGGTAGTCAAGCGGAGCAAGTAGGAGCCAGCAGGAAGCGTTTTCACATCTAATTCTAAATGCTGGCCAAAACATTCTTTCACCCTGGCCACCAAGGCACCAGTCATGTTGTACAATTCGTATTGTAACACCGGTTCGTCACTTTCAATGGTCAGCATATCGTGGACAGGATTCGGATATAGCATGACATCGCTGCTTTTTTGTTCGTTGATGGACTCGATGTACTCCAGATGTGCGACAAGTTGTCGGTTGCCTGTCACCACAAACGTATAGTCAGGTGAGTCAGCCACTTCCACTCCATTGTCGGTCCACCTGACGAAGTGGTAGTTTTCGTTGGGTGTCACACTCAAAGTGGCCGTAGCGCCAT
>JAEEGI010013281.1_pt1 | contig 17492 bp, 20 predicted proteins | sample 8958751 | NCBI WGS metagenome assembly JAEEGI01 (sample SAMN16246545, study PRJNA631951) | gut metagenome | biome: gut microbiome; feature: rumen; material: KS-attached | host: Bos | place: Iran: Karaj | collected 2018-10
TAATATTGTTTCATGACCGGCCTGTCTCGGTCCCTCTGACCGGTCCCTGCCGGAGTCCCGGTCAACTTGCATTGAATGGTGCATAGTGTTAATATAAAAGGTAATCCAACAAGAGGTGAAAAGTAAAAATGCGCATGCAGGAACTACTTGAAAAGGATAAGGAAAAGATCATATCACAGATAGCTTCCGCCCCCACCAGTGAAGAGGCGGCAAAAGTCGTCGACAGTGAATATACGAAGATCCTGTACGCTTTCAACGATACCGAGGAAAGCGACACCATAAAGACTGCAGCCTACAACATGGTCCGGGCTGCCAGATCCTCCAGCCTTCTTCTCGACTCCAACGGAGAGACCAAGGTTTGGGGAAAGACCGCATATACGCAGAAGGAAGGCAAGAAGTCGCCGACCTTCATCCTCCTTGCCCTTCTGGGCCTGGTCTGTGTTGCCGGCGCGATACTGCTTTTTGCGGCACAGGAAGATGCTCTGGACACCATCCTCAGTCAGACTCCGGTCCTGGTGCTGGCAGCAGCAGGCGTCATACTGATGTTCCTTGCGGGAGCGGGATCAAAGTCTTCAGCCAAGGGCAAAAAGGAAGATCTGTACGGAGTGACCCTTCCTGACGGCCAGAAGGTCTACAGAGCGATGCTCTCCACCGTGCTTGCGATAGACAAGCGGCTGGATGAGATGAGGACTGCAGAAGCTATTGAAAAGAAGAAACGGCTTCGAGAGGATAACGGCGGCTTCGATCCGAAGCAGATCGACCTGCTCAGCCAGATACTTGAAGATGCATATACGGAAAAGGAGAGCGTCTATGCCCAGGAGATGATCTCACATATCAAGTTCTATCTCCACTCAAACATGATAGATGCTCTCGACTATACACCTGAAAACCGTGCAATGTTCGATCTCATGCCGTCAAGCCAGCGCGCGACCCTGAGACCGGCACTTGTCATGGACGGAAGACTGCTCAAGAAAGGTCTTGCAACCGGAGGACAGTAATGGAAAAGTATTACGGATTTGACCTCGGCGACGCCGAAAGCGCGATAGCTCTGCTCAAGCGAGGCGAGAGCCTGGAGCCCGAGATACTCTCTGTCAATGACACAAAGAGCTTCATAACGGCATACGCCCTGCTGAAGAACGGCCAGCTCCTGATAGGAGAAGGTGCCTGCTACAGCCCGGATGCCGTAAACAGGAAGCTGCGCTTCAAGAGCAGGTTCCTGACTGACACCGTCAATGTTACAAAGGATATAAAGAGTTTCGCCGCAGGCGTTCTGGGAGAACTGTACCTCAACGGAGACCTGATCAAGGGCGAGGACAGCTGCTTCTATATCGGCTGCCCGGCCGGCTGGGACAAGGTGGCACGAGAGGAATACCGTCTGATCTTCGAACAGACCGGTTTCCCTCCTTCAAAGGTGATATCTGAATCCAGGGCAGCCCTGGTCAGTGCTTGCCAGTCCAAGCACCTCCAAGTGGGCTACGACATACTCTCGAGACCGGTGCTGGTAGTTGACATCGGTTCATCCACTACCGACTTCGCATACATCATGGGCGGCAAGGAAGTGGAGCTCCAGACAGGAGGCGAGGTCTTCCTGGGCGGTGGCATAATGGATGAGATCCTCCTTGAAGAGGCCGTCGAATCCAGCAGGGATCCAAAGAAGATCCGAAAGATCTTCGAGGAGAGCGAGGCCTGGAAGAGCTATTGCGAGTTTGCGGCAAGAAGGCTTAAGGAAAAGTATTTCGCAGACGAGGAATACTGGCAGAGGAACGACTGCTCCCAGACCGTTTCGATACACTACACCACCTTCCCTACAAAGCTTACTCTCAGGATGAACCCTGACATAGCCGAAAAGCTTCTCAACAAGCCGGTCGAAAGACTGGACGGAAAGTCCTTCAAGGAAGTTTTCATCGAAAGTCTCAGGCGGGCGAGGGACGCTATTACCGAAAAGACACCTGAACTCATATTCATGACCGGAGGCGTGTCCAAGCTGGCTGCCGTAAGGGACTGGACCAGAGAGGTATTCCCGGAATCCATAGTCATCACCGGCTCGGCGCCTGAGTTCTCAGTCGCAACAGGCCTTTCCTACTGCGGAAAGATCGATGACGATCTCAGGGAGTTCAAGAATGAGGTCAACAGGCTCATATCCTCGACGGATGTCGAACAGATAGTCGAGAACAATCTGGACAATCTTTACCACAGCACGATAGATGCTATGATAGAGCCGATCCTTACCAACGCCGCCATCCCTGTCGTGGACCGCTGGCGCAACGGCGAGATCGATAAGCTCTCCGAGATAGACAAGATCCTTGAGGAAGAGATCGAGAACTATCTGCACACGGACGAGGCAAGGAATCTGATGATGAAGCCTGTTGCCGCATGGCTCAAGAAGGTCTCATATGCCCTCGAGGAGTACACGATACCTATCTGCACCAAGTACAACGTCCCATATTCAGCCCTGAGCCTCAACTCGTACATGTCGCTGTCCGATTTTGAGATCAAGCTGGAGGCAAAGAACCTGTTCGCGGTCGATGAGATAACCTGGCTCATTGATACGGTCATCACCCTGATAGTTTCCTTCCTCTGCGGCGGAAGCGGAATAGCGATGATATCCTCCGGACCTACAGGCATCGTCGCCGGGGCTCTGATCTCGCTGCGGGTGCTTGCTCTCGGTAAGGACAAGATGCAGGATGCCATGGTCAACATAAGCATCCCGTCAATGCTGAGAAAGCTGGTGTCCAGATCCTACTTTGAATCCAGGCTCACAAGACTGGCTCAGGAGATCAAGGCAAACCTCTTCAAGAGCATCGATGAGGACAAGAACCTCGAGATGACTGAAAGGCTCGTTTCGGAGATCTCCGGACAGATCGAGCACTGCCTCATCAAGATGGCAGAGGTCGTAGAGATCCCTCTCGGATAAAACAGAACACAAAAAAAGTGAGGCTCCGCCCGGAGCCTCACTTTTCTGTCCTATTTTCTGTTATATTCCTTATACCACTTCAGGAATTCCATGAGTCCGTCCTCCAGGTCGGTCTTTGGACGGTAGCCGTATCTCTCACGCATTGGGCCGACGTCCCGCCGTGTCCTCAGAACATCTCCGGGCTGCGGGGGCAGATATTCAACGCAGTCACTGAGAGAGACATCGCTGCCTATGAGTCCTTCTTCTTTCATCCCGTCAAACAGTATCCTGACAAAATCCTCCAGCGCTACTGTCCTGCCTCTTCCGATATTCATTATCCGGTACGGCACGTCCATTCCCTTGTTTCCGTCGCTCTCGATGATCCTGATTATGCCGTCAGTGATGTCGTCTACATATGTGAAATCCCTGAAAGACTTCCCGTAGTTATACAGCTCGATCTTCCTGCCTGACGAGATCCTGTCGGCAAACTTGTAATAAGCCATGTCAGGCCTTCCCGCAGGTCCGTAGACAGTGAAGAACCTTAGCCCTGTCATGTTTATCCCGTACAGTTTGGAATACGAATAGCCCATGACCTCATCCGCCTTTTTTGTAGCTGCGTACAAGCTGACCGGCTTGTCTGTCATCTGGTCCGTCGACAGCAGTTCTTCATCACTGTCTCCGTAGACGGATGAACTGCTCGCAAAGATCAGCTGCTGCAGTTTGTCAGTATGATGCCTGCAGGCCTCCAGGATGTTGAAGAAACCTATTAAGTTCGATTGTATGTACAGCTGAGGATACGTGATGCTCGCCCTGACGCCCGCCTGGGCGGCAAGGTTGACTACTATGTCCGGCTCATATTCACTGAATATTCCCTCCACGGCTCCGCCGTCGGATATGTCCCGCTTCAGGAACGTGAAGCCCTCATATCCCTTCAGTCTGTCCAGTCTGTATTCCTTCAGTCGGATATCGTAATAATCGTTCAGATTGTCGAGTCCGATGATCCGGTATCTGTTATCTTCTCTGTTGAGCAGCCTTTCGCACAGCGCCGCACCTATAAAGCCGGCCGCGCCGGTTATCAAGATTGTCTTCTTCATGATCGTTTACCTGCCTGTTCCATGATATCTCCAGTCATTGAAGAACTGATCCTTTATGCTTTATAGTCTGCAACTATCCTTCTCAGTTCATGTTCATCCGGCAGCTTTTCCACGAAGCCCTGGTAAATGCCCGGTCTTCCGCCGCCCTTTCCGCCTATGATTGCCGAAATATGTCTTCCCAGCTTGTTCGTGTCCACCTTCTGAGACACTATCGCTATCTTTTTTGTCGCCTCTCCGCCGCCTGAGATAACTATGGCAACATCCGCCTTCTCAGCCAGTTCTATGCAGGCTTTCTGTACATCCCGGCTCTCGAGACCATCCCTGATAAGTACCGCCAGACCGTCCTTTATCTCCGCCGCGGAGACCCATATGCCGATGAGCTCTCTCCTGAGAGAAGCGAGCCGGCTCCTCAGCGACTCCATCTCCCGCATCTTTTTATCAAATGCCGCAACGATATCATCGACCGGCACCGACAGTGCCCTGCTGACATACAGGCAGTCATCATTTCTCTTCTTCAGCACGTCAACAGCCTTTTTTCCGCAGACGATATTGACTCTCGTACCGTCGCTTATATGGCTGAAGCTGGTCACGACTATGGGACCGACCTGTCCGGTGGAGGATACATGCGTGCCGCAGCAGGCGCAGACATCTGCATCCCCTGCCCTGACTATCCTGATGTTCTCCACCTCACCTGACATCTTAGACCTGTATTCCATCTCCCGTACGTTTTCAGGATAGGAAGCAGTGACCGGCTGGTCCATCCAGATGTATTCGTTGCACTTGTCCATGACCATGCGTATGTCATCCTCATTCATTACGCCGTCATAGTCAATGACAAGATCGTGGTCTGTGAGGTGGAATCCGATATTGTTATATCCCAGTTCCTTCAGTACGATGCCTGAGAACATGTGGTCTCCCGTATGGTGCTGCATCATATAGAAGCGCCTGTCCCAGTCGATCTCTCCCTTTACGGCAGTCCCTACAGCAATGGGCTGTCTGGTGTAATGATAAACGGTATCGTTCTTGTCATGTACCTCGTATACCTCGACTTGGACATCTTCTCCGTCAGGTCCAGGATATGTCAGCATTCCCTTATCGCAGGGCTGCCCGCCGCCTTCCGGATAGAAGGCCGATCTGTCCAGGACTATCCTGAATCCCTTCTTGTCTTCGATGCATTCGATGACCTTTCCTTCAAATTCCTTTATATATGGGCTTTCGTAATATATCTTTTCTGTCATGACCCTGTGTACCTCCCTAGTTGTCATAGACCGGATCCACCGGTTCCTCATCATCCACGAGCATCCTCCTGTGGTTGACGAGATCCATGGCGGTGTCCTTCATTTCCTCATCCATGTCGGCCGCCTCTCCGCCGATCTCCAGACCGAATCTACAATTTGTAAACTTTTCGTTGAATATTACTGGAAGGCATATTCCTCGGCCTTCCTCAGGTTCTCCCGTAAGTTCAAAAACATTGAGATACGGCCTTTCCATGAGCCTATGCTCTGTACAGAAGTGGACGACTGCAGTATCCAGTATGGGATCTCCCGAGAGAAAATACAGTATTCCGTCTCTTTCAACAGGCTTCAGGCTTTCATCGTATTCGTATTCGACGCTGAATTCAAGTCCCGTCAGATCCCCGGCTCTCGTCCTGCCCTCTTTCACGTTCACGCTTTCCACTTTCGCGTCGGTCACGACAAGGCTCCCGTTGTCAAGATACGGAGCCACTCCCAAAGATTCGCCGTAGCTCAGCATGTCCAGCTCCTTGCCGGAAGCGGTCTTTACCACTATGTCAAAGGTGTCCTCTTCGTCCCTCAGCCTTTCCATGACAAGGCTGTCTCCGGCAGAAAGCCTCTGCACTGTTTTGGCGTCCAGGTCATTGCCCTCAAAGAGCAGCCTGTATCTGTGCCGCAGTTTCATAAAAAATTTGAGCGGCGGAAACCCACTCTTCTTGAAGGGTGGGAGGAGCCACTTTCTCCTTTCTTAGCCTTGCTCAGCTATATATTTTTCAATGGTTGCTGATGATACTTCTCCAATGCTACAGGCAAAGTATCCGTCAGACCAGAAGATATGCTTCTTCCAGTAGTATTTGGCAAGATATGTTTTGTATCGAATCCACAGGTAGTGTGTTGTTTGCCTTTTTAGTACACTGATGATATTGCAGATACATTCCGTCGTGTCGTATTCTAAAAGCACATGAATGTGATCCTTGTCCGCTTCCATAGCGATGATGTTCCAGTTGTTTTGTTTGGCAAGATAGCATATAGCGCGCTTTACAAAGTCGTCGATACCATTTTGTAGTAAAGCCTTCCTGTATTTCGTAACAAGCACGATATGTGCTTTAAGAATATATTTGCGTCTGTTTCTGTGATTGTAGCGACTTCGCATAAATTCAGTTCCTCCTATTGTATATTCACTAAATCTGCTATACTAATACATAGTGAAATACAACGAAGGGAGATGTTACTGATGCAGATCACTACTACTGCAAAGATTCAGGTCCAAGTTGCACCCGAACAGCGTGAGCTGTTGGATATTACTATGGACACTTATCGCAATGCGTGTAATTTTGTTGCAAACTACATCTTCCAAACGCATGACCTAAAGCAGTTTTCTCTTAATAAGGCGTTGTATTATGACCTCCGTAAGCGCTATGGTTTAAAATCCCAGATGGCACAGTCTGTTTTTAAGACAGTCATCGCAAGATATAAAACTATTTTGGAAAACCAGCGTGAATGGACTAAGCCTGACTTCTCCAAACCTCAATACGACCTTGTGTGGAATAGGGACTATTCTCTTACACAGGACTTGTTCTCTGTAAATACACTTAGCGGTCGCGTGAAGCTGCCATACTATTCTGGTGGTATGGAGAAATACTTTGACCACGATATTTACTCCTTTGGCACCGCTAAACTTGTGAAAAAGCACGGTAAGTATTTTTTACATATTCCTGTTACCAGAGATATTCCTGAAGCACTGGATTCGGGTGTTTGTAATGTTGTTGGCGTAGACAGAGGCATTAACTTTGTTGTTGCGACCTATGACAGCAAACACAAATCTGGCTTTGTAAGTGGTAAAGCCATTAAACAAAAGCGTGCCAAGTACAAACAGCTCCGCAAGGAACTTCAGCAAAGACAAACTCCTTCTGCAAGACGAAGACTTAAAGCTATCGGTCAGCGAGAAAACCGTTGGATGCAGGATGTAAACCACCAAGTATCGAAGGCACTCGTTGAATCTAATCCGAAGCATACGCTCTTTATCTTAGAAGACCTGTCTGGTGTTCGCTCTGCTACCGAGAAGGTGCGTCGTAAAGATCGCTATGTTTGTGTATCCTGGTCGTTCTATGACTTAGAACAAAAGCTGAAGTATAAAGCCGCGCTCAATGAGAGTTCTGTTATTAGCGTAGATCCACGATATACAAGTCAGACCTGCCCTGTTTGCGGGCACACCGAGAAGGCTAATCGCAACAAAAGGCTGCACATCTTTAAGTGCAAGTGTTGTGGCTACACCTCCAACGATGACCGCATCGGAGCAATGAATCTGTATCGCATGGGAATCAACTATCTTGTAAATAGTCAAGTACCGGATACAGTGGCGTCTCAGCATATCTGAGATGTCAGGGGCGCTGTCAACCGTCCCATGATGTGACATCAGCAAGCCTGCTTGTAACAAAGGTAGGAGACCGTAGGTCGTTTGCACTACTGGATAGTTGCAAGCCCACTCACTTTAGTGGGTGGGTAGTTGACTTTGTCCCTCTTTTCCAAGAAAAATCAAGGTAATAGTAACATACAGCCCGCCTGTTTTCAACTTGCGGGCATATGGTTGCATAACAGTGTTTCGTAAAATATAATGCAGGTAGGAAACACATTTAAGGAGGACGACTATGGAATACACAGTGAAGCTTGCGGATTATTCTGATATCGAACGGGCTGTTGCCGTTGAGGAAGAGACAATGCCGACCGGCACCTATCTGAGGGACGCGTGGCACTTCTTCTCCACGCTCGGCGGAGGCCTCGTATGCGTTTATGCAGGCGAAAAGATGGTAGGCATCGGACGCTTTTCGGTGCTCTTTGACGGAACAGGCTGGCTCGAGACGCTCAGGGTCATTCCTCCGTTCCAGAATCAGGGAGTGGGAAAGGCGATCTACAGAAAATGGCTGGAGCTTGCACGGGAGCTTAAATGCCCGTCAATGGCAATGTTCACCGGCCCTACGAATGTCAGGAGCGCCGGACTTGCCGAGAAGAACGGACTCAACATAACCAATACGCATCATGTTTTCGTCAGGACTGACCTTTCGGGAGGAGATCCTCATTCCTTCAAGCATGTGCCGTGGTACAGGGCTCTCGAGCTCATTCTCCCAAAGAAGGATGAGTACCATGACTATATCTGCTTCAACAGGACCTTCTATCACGTTAACGAAGCCAACGTCAAGGGCTTTGCCATCGAGGGAAAGGTCTTTGAGGACACCGAGAGCGGCAGCTTCATAGTGTGCGGAGCCAGGTTCCAGCATCAGAAGACCCTTCATATCGGAATGATGGACGGAGACTATGACGCCTGCATCGATTTTGCGGTCAACTACGCAAAGGCTCAGGGCATCGACAGCATCACCTGCACTTTCTGCGCTGAGAACGAAGAGCTTCAGAAGGCTCTTGAGAAAGGCGGATTCACCTTCTCGAACGACCTCATCACAAAGGAGAGAAGGTTCGACATCTGATGCCGCGAAACTGCCGGCACATTGACTTGAATCGAGGCTTCAAGTATAATCTAGACAGAGTTTAACGGCAGTGCCTATGCCGTTATATATATGAATAACAGGAGGAATAAACAATGGCAAAGTGGGTATGCAGCGTATGCGGATACATCCATGAAGGCGAACTGCCACCTGAAAAGTGCCCTGTATGCAAGGCACCAGCAGAAAAGTTCATTAAGCAGAGCGACGAGAAGGTCTGGGCTGCCGAGCACGTTCTCGGAGTAGCACAGGGCGCACCTGAAGATGTCCTTCGGGGTCTCCGCAGCATGTTCGAAGGCGAGTGCAGCGAGGTAGGTATGTACCTTGCAATGGCAAGAGTAGCAACAAGAGAAGGCTATCCTGAGATCGGCGCTTTCTTTGAGAAGGCAGCCTGGGAAGAGGCAGAGCACGCAGCTAAGTTTGCAGAGCTCCTCGGCGAAGTCCTTACAGACTCCACCAAGAAGAACCTTGAACTCAGAGCAGAGGCAGAGTACGGCGCAACACAGGGTCGTGCAGATCTTGCAAAGAGAGCAAAGGAGCTGAATCTCGACGCCATCCATGACAGCGTGCATGAGATCGGTCGCGACGAAGCAAGGCACGGAAAGGCTTTTGCGGGACTTCTCAAGAGATACTTCGGCTAATACTTCAAACTGATATAGGGGTGGGCTTGTCCCACCCTTTTTCATTTGTGATGTCTTTTTTTGCTCCATGGCGCCTGATAAGGTGTATAATAAAGAAAAAACAAGGAGGTTGCTATTTTATGGACAATAAGATTCTTGAAAAAGTCTATCGGTACATAGACGACAACAGAGACAAGATCATCGAAGACCTTATCGCTGTCAGCAGCATCGAAAGCGTGTCCGTTGAGGACACAGACGTCAAGCCTTTCGGCATAGGATGCAAGAACGTACTTGATCACATGCTGGCAAAGGGCGAGCGGGAAGGCTTCAAGCCGACGAACTACGAGTACTATATGGGAAGCATCCGATATGATCTGGGCAAGGAAAAGAGACTGGGAATCCTGGCTCACCTGGACGTGGTTCCCGCGGGAGCGGAATGGACGGTCACAGAGCCGTACAAGCCTGTCATTAAAGAAGGCCATATCTTCGGAAGAGGCGTGGGCGACAACAAGAGTGCCGTTATCGGCGGACTGTACATAATGAAATGCTTCAGAGATCTTGGACTTCCTCTCCATAACAACATGGAGCTGCTTTTGGGCTGCAGCGAAGAGACGGGAATGAAGGATGCCAAGTACTACAGTGCACACTATGAGGCTCCTGATTTCACCTTTGTTCCGGACGCTGGTTTCCCGGGAGCCGCAGGTGAGTTTGCAAGGATCAGGTTCCTTCTGACCTCAAGAAAGCCTCTTTCATCTGATTTTGTAGACATTCACGCAGGAAGCGCCTTCAATATCATCCCGAACAAGGCTTTTGCTACTCTCAGCAAGGATTCCGGCTTCGATCTTACACAGCTGCCTGAAGATTTTGATATCGCCGAAACGGACAAGGGATTCGAGATCACTGCCCACGGAAAGGGCTCACATGCCGCCTGGCCGGAAAGCGGACTCAATGCGATCCACGTACTTACCAATGGGCTGCTCAAGCTGACTGCGCTGAAGGCTGAAGACAGGAAGATCCTGGAATTTGTCGACAACATAAACAATGACTACTACGGCTCATTCCTCGGCATAGACAATTCGGATGAGATCTCCGGAACGACTGTTTCCAGCGGCACGGTGCTGAAGTTCAATGACGGCTGCATCAGCCTGCTGAACGACTGCCGCTGCTGCGTGACGGACAACCCTGACAGACTGGAAGAGGTCATCAGGAAGAAGGCTGACGAGTGGGGCTATGACCTGTTTGCGGACAACAAGAGCTATGGTTATGCTCTCGATGTGGACGGTCCAGTCATAAAGAGCGTCATGAAGGCTTACAGGGACTTCACCGGAGAGGCAGGCGCAAACGTCACCATAGGAAAGGGCGGCACATATGCCGGACGGCTGAAGAATGCCTTCGCCACAGGCATCAGCTGGTCCAAGGAACCTGTTCCAAAGCCTGATTTCCTGGCACCGGGACACGGCAGTGCCCACGGACCAGATGAGTGCATGAATCTGGACAACTATATCAGAGGCATCAAGCTGCTGGCCACCATGATCCTGGCTGCAGATGAGGTCCTGTAATTGTCTGAAACGATCTGAACGTAAATATGCAAGGGTGGGTATTCCCCACCCTTGATCATTATGAATGAAGAACCGGAACGGGTCAGCTTTTCGCTTTCCTGTTCCGGTTGTCTTTTACAGCATATATGGGGATCCCGGGATGTACGGGCTGTCAGGCCTGTAGACCGTGTGGCTTATCATGTAGTCAAGCCATGCCTTGTATCCCGACGGCTTAAGATGTATTCCGTCGGAATATGCGATCGAGTCAGAGAGGCATCCCTCACTGTCGACAAAGAGATCATGGATATTGAGCAGGGCCAGACCCTTCTCATTGCACATTTTCACGATCAGTTCATTCGTCGCGTTGATCCTCTCATTGGAAATGTTGGGCATCTTTGACTGTATCGACTTCGTTGTAGGAGTGATCGTCGTGACATAGATGACCGCATCCGGAGCATTCTTCCTGATCAGGTCGATCATTTCATAGTAGCTGTCTATGATCTCCTGAGGATCCTGTCCCGCATTGAGGGCATTCGTTCCTATGGTCACATACACCTTGCCCGGACTCTCCTGGCTGATGACCGCCCACGGATCCATCGGACCTGTTCCAAAGTTGATGGTGACTCCAGGCTGAGTAAAGGATCTCGGCGAAAGGCTCCTGGCCGTGAGGAATCTCGTTCCTATCTCATAGAGCCCAAGCGTTCCCGAGTATTCGTTGAAGCCGTCCGCGAGGCTGTCTCCCATGAATATTGCGTCAGAGAAATAGCTCATCGACACTCTTCCGTTCTCCGCCGTCCGGATGACATTGATGTCAGGTTTGATCACGGAAGCGTCGAGCACCCGCGCTTCAGGGCCGAAGAAGACCCCGTTCGTAGCCGAAGTCGGCGTCTCTTCAGGCGTTGTATTCTCTGTCACAGGATTGATGAGGACTTCTTCGGGCTGCTCCTTCTTTGAGAACCCGTTGATCACTTTCACAATTACAAATGAAACCAGAAGGACAAACACGACCATGCTGGCATACATTGCCATCTTTCTGATCTGCTGTTCCTTCTTTTTCCTCCTTCTTGTCTCAGGAGACACGTATCTCGCCATCGCACTCTACCTTTCTCTTACATATATATCCATCAGTACCTGTGGACTCTGTCCACTTCCTTGGTCATTCCGTTATGGACTATGACCAGTCCGAGGCTCATGAGCCAGGTAAGTACCGATATTATGACAAAAATAACAAGCATTACTGGGATGCCCCATTGACCGAAGCCGTACCAGTCGTTGGTATTGGGCCATTCTCCTCTTCCGTTTATGAGGATGTTGCCCAGATAGAACAGACCGTACAGTATCATCGGAACTATGCTCACAAGGGTCGCGCCCAATTCATACCTGACCTCCGTATCAAGAAACATGAGGTCGATTATGGCAAGTATGGGGATGATGGCGTGAAGCCAGAAGTTCACGCCGGAGAACATCGCTTTGTAACCGTACAAAGGTCCCAGGAACACCAGCACCGTGACCAGAGTAAGTGTCACCGAAGCCGTCGCAACACACTTGAGCACCTCCGCCCAGCCTGTCCTTCTCCTCGGCCCCTTTCGGGTGAGCATTCCGATCACATATATGAGGCTGGCAAGTCCCATCAACAGGTTGGAGAGTATCGTGAAATACTTAAGACTTCCCAAGCCTGTGCTTGTCAGCCTTGAGTCCTCGAACACGAACACCATCCTGAGCCAGGTTCTGGGAGCCATATATGCAATGAATATATTGATCAGCAAACTAAGCCTTTTTTTCATCTTTCAATGTCTCCTGATATTCCTTGGAGAGGTCCATGAGCGTCCTGAACAGCTTTTTTGCATACTCCCTGTATTCGGGATCAGTCTCTTCGGCCACTCGCTCGAGTATCCTGTTTTCTCTTTCAGGGTCAAGGGTGGGCAGTCCCAGTTCATCCTTTACCGCTGCGATCTCTTTGGACACATCCATCCTTCTGACAAAAAGCTCCAGCATCCGTCTGTTGATGCCATCTATCTCTTTTCTGAGCTGATTCAGCTTTTCACTGTTTTCCATAGCCGTCCCGCCATTCCGTCCGGTGCCTCCGCTTTTTGGCTATTCCATCTCCCCCATCAGGAGCATGGTCATTGCCGTTGCGGCTATCGCCGCAGTCTCGCACCTGAGTATCCTATGTCCCAACACCACGTTGTCGCAGCCCGCCTGTTCCATCTGAGCTGCCTCTTCCTCGCTGAAGCCGCCTTCGCTGCCGATGATTATCGCAGCATTTTCGCTGTGCGAAAGATCAAGATCTCCAAGCCGGCTTTTTCCGTGCTCATAGAACAGCACTTTCCTGTCATATCCGTCCAGCAGGCCGAGCATTTCCCTGAAGGTCCTGGTCTCGGTGACCTCCATCGGAATGGACCTTCCGCACTGCTTGCAGGCTTCCTCGCTTATCCTGTTGTATCTTGCGACCTTGTTTTGGTCTTTCTTGCTCTTCTGAGCGACGCAGTACCGGCTGACGAAAGGGACTATCCTGAATGCGCCCAGCTCACAGCACTTCTGGACTATCATCTCCAGCTTGTCTCCCTTTGGGAGCGCCATGAATACCGTCAGTTTCTTAACCGGGTCCGCGGGATTCTCCCTCTTTTCAAGCATCCTGCAGAGCACCTCATCCTCGCCCGCCTTGATTATCTCGGCGGTATAGTCATGTCCCTGCCTGTCCGAGAGGACTATCACGTCGCCCTCCCTGTGTCTCATCACTTTGGATATGTGTACGGCATCCTGTCCGTGGATGGCAATCTGCTCGCCGGAGATGGAGTCGATATAATACCTGTGAGCCATCAGTCGACCGTCGCCTCTATGCAGACCCAGCCGTTCTTCTCGTGGACCTTGGTTATTATGAAACCGATGTCCTCGAGGCATTTTACGACCTCATCCTTCCTGGTATCGATGATGCCGGAGGTGATGTAGGTACCGCCCTTCTTCAGGAACTGCGGTATGGTCTTTGAAAGCATCATGACCGCATTTGCAACTATGTTTGCAACGATGACATCATACTTCCCGCTGGCTTTGTCGGCCAGGTCTCCTATCTTGACCTCGAATCTGTCCTCGACATGGTTGAGCGCGGCATTCTCCGCCGCCACCTTTACGGCCGTGGCATCGATATCAACTCCCTCGGCGCTCCGTGCACCGAGAAGTATTGCGGCTATGGCCAGTATCCCGCTGCCCGTTCCGACATCAAGGACCCTTTCTCCTCCCTTGATGGTCCTGTCAAGGACTTCAAGGCAAAGGTATGTCGTTTCATGCGTGCCGGTCCCGAAGGCCATGCCAGGATCCAGCCTGATGACCTTCCTGTCCGTCTCGTATTCTTCCCACGAAGGGCAGATGGCCAGGCGCTCGCCGATATCCATGGCATGGTAGTACTTCTTCCAGCCTGTCTCCCAGTCTTCCTGCTCGACATATTCCGTCTCGCATCTGAATTCGACGCCTTCCTCGCTCAGCCTGTTTTCCAGCTTGAGCCTGAGATCCTGCGCGTCCAGCTCCGGAGATATGTAGTGATGGACGATTATCGTGTTCCTGTCCTTCTTGAGGAGATAATCCTCTATGAGATCGACATGGGCTATGTTCTCCACGTCCTCTTCCAGATTGCTGTAATCCTCTATTTGGATGCCCATCGGGCATATCTCCGCGGATACGTAATCGAACACATCCTCATATTTCCTGTCTGCTATTATCTTGATGTCTGTCCACTGCATTATGCTGCCGGCTCCTTCGTATGGTTCGTTTTCTATTCGATATCTGTCAGGAATATATCCCTGATCCTCATCTTCTTGAGTCCTGCCTTCTGGTTTCTTGTAAGGGGGACTCTGAAGGCTCTTCCCTCATTCTTGAAGGCACCCGATTCTATGTCCTTCTTGAGTGTGCTCATGAAGAACAGCCACCTTGCATCTCCGCCCTCGTGACCGGTCGGATCCTTCAGAAATTCATATCCGTTAGCAAGATAGAATATCTTCAGAGCCATGGCCAAGTCGCAAAGCGGCGATGTAAGGATCTTTTCCGCAAGGACGAACCCGTCGGAAAAGTCATAATCCCTGATGCTTTCTGTCATTTCCTGATATGTCATCTCAATCTCTCTCAAACATCACTCCGCCAGCCTGGTAAGGATGGTCTATGTACAGCACTTCCTTCGACTTGGAAGCGTTTTTCAATATGTTAAGCACTATGGTCATGTCACCGCCTGCAGACATTATCATCAGTAGCCCGTACGCAAGAAGCGGCATGCTGCCGTTGAACAGGCTGATAACTGACGGTATGATCCCGAGCACCACCAGAGGAGCCAGCGCTCCGCAAATATATGGTCCCTTTCCGAGAGGATCATCGCATGTACAGTACGGGGTAAGGTACTGAACTATGAAACCGAACGATATGCTCTTCCACCTCTTCGGCGCAAACAGCGACCATGTGATGCCGTGGATCAGTTCGTGCACGACTATGGAAACCAGGTAGGCTGCGAAGATCCGGACGAATACTCCCGGACCCTTTCCGAGATATATCTCCCTGTCCATGTTTAGCTTCAGGAATGCCGCGATGAATACCACGAAGAACGGGACTGAGAGCACGATCGCCATAACGTTGGCGAAGACTAGACCGACTGTCAGATCCTTCATCTGCCAGCCCTCCCGCTCCATCTTCCGGCAGAGCCGGTCGAACTTTTCCTTTCTTGCCGCTTCCCGGGCAGTGAGCTGCCTGGCCTCTTCCTTCTTTTTCCGATCGCCCATGCTTTCACATTACCTCAGATCCGGACCGTTCCCTATGAGGCCGCCGTAGAACTTTACCGCATTGTCAAGATCTTCCTGCGTGGGGTGCTCCTTGGCTATTCCTCCGACAAGAGCGAACGGGCCATAGGTGTCATAGCCCTTGCACATGTAGTTTCCGAGTTCTCTGCAGCCCTTCTTCCTCGCAACTCCCCTCAGAGAAGCGAAGTTGGAATCCTTGGGGTTGCCTCCTGTAAGTATGAAGAATACGTCCTTCCCCTCCGGAAGGTTGTTTTCCATGAACTTGACCAGCTCCTTTGAAGCGCCGCCGTAGTATATGCCGGAGGCGAAGCCGATCCTAGAGAATCTGGACAGATCCATGCTCTCCTTACCTTCGACGTTGTACAGCTGGACCGGATACCTTTCCCTTATGGCATCCAGTACCTTCTTTGTGTTTCCGTGATGATTTGAATAATAAAAGATTGCTGTTTCCATTTTCTGTACCTGTCTGGATTCACCAGATGTCTATAGTCTCGGTGAACCTCTCGTTGCCTTCCTTTGTCGCGTGTATGATCACCTTGCTCGGGACCACGCTTTTCCCCTTGTATTCCAGAGACGCCCTGTAGCCTGTTATCTCGCCCTGTTCGACCAGATCCGCTATCATGCCGTCGATCTCTTCCTTGAGCGCATTCACTCCCCGCGGAACGAAAACATAATTCCTCGGCGAATCCTCTCCTCCGAACTCCAGCGGCATGAGGTACATCCTTTCCAGGACTCCCTCACGGTTCATGAGCCGGGCCTTGTCCGGGCTGTCCACCGCCGCAAATGATACGCCGCTCTTTTTTCTGAAGATATCTGCCAATCCCATCCGTCTGTCCCTTAAAAATCGCAGCCGTCCGGACCGCAGGCCATTCCGGACATGGTGTCCAGCTCACCGCTTGCCTGAAGCACTTCCATCAGCACCTTTATCCAGGTGTCCTTGTCGATGCATCCGGGTATGTTGTACATCCCGGCGAGGAAGAACGGCACTCCTCTCACTCCGAAGAGAGCGGACTGTCTTTCATCTCCCAGCACAAGATCACTGTATTTGTCGCCGGCGAGCATCTCTCTGACCTCTGCCTCGTCAAGTCCCACTTCCTTTGCCAGAGCAACGAGGGTCTCGTGGTCCGCAAGCTCCAGATTGTCCGTGAAGTATGCCCTGTACAGCCTGTCTATCATTGCGTTGAGCAGCTTCTCGTCGCCTTTGCTCTCCGCAAGCTTTGTAAGCCTGTGGGCGTCAAAGGTGTTGGTGTTCCTTGCAGTTGCATAGTTGAACTCTATGCCGTTGGCCCGCGCCATGTCGAACATCTGCCGCATCTTTGACATGGCCTCTTCCTTTGAGACGCCGAATCTTGCCGCAGCCTTTGTAATGTTGTCGCTCTCTGCCTTGAGCGGGGCACCCGGGTCAAGCTGGTATGCCCTCATCTTCAACGTGACCAGGCTCTCAACGCCCAGTTCCTTTATTGCATTCTTAAGCCGTGACACTCCGATGTAGCACCACGGGCATGCGTAATCCGACCAGTAAGTGATCTTCATAATCCGTTCTCCTGTTTGTTTTTGTTCTATCTATATATTTTAATATTAATCAATGGTAACCTTCAAGACATTTGAAAAATATATCGGGCTTCTGAGAAAAAATGCAGTACGACAAGAAGCCGTACTGCAAATCGTTCTTTAGTCTGTTTCGGACCTTCGGAAATTACTTCAGGAGCTCGTTGACCTTTGCCTGGACTGTAGCATAGTCATAGCCTGCTGCTGCCAGCTTGTCTTTTCTCTCCTGACCGTTGCCCCACTTGCCCTGGATGACTTCCTTGGCGATGTCTTCGACGGTCTTGCCGCCGGTTACAGG
>JAEEGI010013284.1_pt1 | contig 17491 bp, 9 predicted proteins | sample 8958751 | NCBI WGS metagenome assembly JAEEGI01 (sample SAMN16246545, study PRJNA631951) | gut metagenome | biome: gut microbiome; feature: rumen; material: KS-attached | host: Bos | place: Iran: Karaj | collected 2018-10
GGAGGCCGTCCTGCGGAACTGGTAATCCTGGGCATGGGCAAACTGGGAGGACGGGAACTGAATTTTTCTTCCGACATCGATCTGATCTGTTTCTCTTCCAGCTCCGAAGGGGAAACGGAAAACGGCACGCCACTTCCCGTCTATTTCCGCCGGCTGGTCAACCTGCTGATCAAGGCCATCAGCCAGCCAACCGCCGACGGATTTGTCTTCCGGGTCGATCTCGGATTGCGCCCGGAGGGGCGCAGCGGGGAAATCGCCCAGTCCCTGAACTTCGCGGAAAACTACTACGAAAACTGGGGACAGGCCTGGGAACGATTCGCCCTGCTCAAGGCGCGCCCGGTGGCGGGAAATCTGGCTTTGGGCGAAAAACTGCTGACCACCTTGCGGCCCTTCATCTACCGCCGCTATCTGGATTTCGGCATGGTGGAAGAGTTGAAGCAGATGCAGCATAAAATCCGGGAAGCTTTGCGGCAACGCGCCGATCAGGGGGATGACGACATCAAGCTGGGGCACGGCGGCATCCGGGAAATCGAATTTTTCGTGCAGACCCTGCAGCTGATTCACGCCGGTAAACATCCCCGGCTACGTCATCAGAACACTCTGGAGGCACTGAAACGACTGAGGGAGGACGGCTTCGTCTCCGAGACCGACGCGCGGGCGCTTGAGGAGGCCTACCTGTTTTTGCGGATGGTGGAAAATCATGTGCAGATTGTGCAGGAGCAGCAGACACACACCCTGCCGGCCGACACACTGGCGCTTGCCCGCAGCTGCGGCTGCAGTGACGCGGCGGTTTTTCACACGCTGCTGGAGCAACACCGCCACACGGTGGAAAGCATCTGCCACAATCTGTTTTCCGGCGATTCCGAAGAAAATGTCGGCGACGAGGCCCGTCAGCTGCTCGACAGCGCGACCCCGCCGGAAACCGCAGAGGCCATCCTGTCCCGCCGGGGATGTCCCGACATCGAAATTTCCCTGCGCGATCTGGCATTGCTGCGCGACGGTCCTCCCCATTTCCAGCCCGGATACCGTTTGCAGCAGTTACGTCAACGGGTCATGCCGATTTTCGTGCAGGAGGCCCTTGCCAGCAAGACGCCGGAAATGGCGCTCCGCAACGGCGCGATCCTGTTCACGGAGCTGCGTTCCCGCACGGCCATCTTCTCCCTGCTTGCGGAAAACCCGGATCTGATCCGGCTCCTGGCGAGAATTCTGGCCACGAGCACGGTTCTGGCACATTTCTTCATCGACGATCCGGAGGCGCTGGACGCCCTGGCCGTGACCACGTTCGCCCCCCATTTCCGTTCTCCGGCCCGTCTTGCCCACGATCTGCGGGAAAGCATCGCCAACTGCGGCGACTACGAGGAAAAGCTGGATGCGCTGCGTCGCTTTCGCCATGAGGAATTCCTGCGTATCGCGCTGGCCGACATTCGCAACGAAATTTCACGAGATCAGGCTTTCGAACGTTTCTCCGTGCTGGCCGGCGTCTGCCTGGAACAGGCCGCTGCCATTGCCCGCGGCGAACTGCTGGCTACCTGCGGCCTTCCCCGCAACGCGGCCATGGACAGCGCCGGCGAAGAGGAAACCGGCCTGGCCATCGTCGCCCTGGGCAAACTGGGAAGTTACGAACTGGACTATTCTTCGGAACTGGATCTGATGTTTCTCTTCGAGGACGAGGGCGAAACCGCCCCGGCGCCGGGCACGAATCCCGCCAGATTCCGGAAACGCTCCAACCATGAATACTTTATGCGGCTGGTGCGCCGGATCCTGGCCATCGTGATGCTGCGTACCGATCAGGGGCAGCTGTTCCAGATCGACGGCAGACAGCGCCGTTCCGGATATCAGGGGCCCATGGTGAGCAGTTTCGCGGATTTCGTCCGTTCCCACCGGCAAAATACCTCACTGGAGGAACGGCTGATGCTTGCCCGCGCGCGCGTGGTAGCCGCGCCTCAAAACCTGCGCGCGGCACTGGAAACCTCTTTGGCAGAAATCGTCTACCCGGGGGCCCTGCGGGATTTCTCCGGTGAGCTCCCGTCATCTCCCGCAGAAGAGCCGCTTGACACGCTGGACTTTCTGGCGCGCATGCTCCAGCTCCGCCACGGCCCGGCCCATCCGGAGCTGCGAACCACCAACACCGCACGGCTGCTGGCGGCCCTGCACGCGACCAGCATCGTCGAAGATGCGGACTACCACGATCTGGAAGCGGCCCGGCAGCTGCTGCTGGCGCATAACGCCACTCCCCAGGAAACCGCGCGGGCCCGGGAACTCGTTGAAGAGCGCTGCGCCCGGATTCTTGCAGGCGTCAGATGAAGATTGCAATCAGACGCACAAAACACGGGAGGACACTTTTCCAGCGAAACGGTAAAAGTAGATCTCCTGCCATTGGCAGGGGATTCTTCAGCGCTTCGCGCTTCAGAATGACAACTTGAGCCTCTGCTCTCATCAACATACAAGGGGAAGGCTTTTCTCCCCCAACGGGGGAAACTGTCAGAAGCCTACCGCTCTTGTCGCTTCCTTCTGAAAAAGACGGCAAGCTGGCAGAAGAAAGCATGATTTTATTGGATTTTTTGTCAGGCATCAGTTAGCCTGAGCGGCCCAAAAGCGGCTGTCGAACAAGTATGCTTTTTCGACATCTCAAAAGCAAATTCAGGAACCGGTCAGGTTCTCTTCCAGGGAAGCCGGGAGGCAAACCTAGCTTCCATTTTTCAGGAGGAAAAGCATGGCAAGAATTGACGGAACGGAAGCAAACGACACATTGAGAGCGGGCAACGGCCGCGATGAATTGTACGGTTACGGAGGCAACGACTCCCTTGTGGGCAACTACGGCAACGATACGCTCTATGGCGGCGACGGCGACGATACACTTTATGGCGGCGACCAATGGAATGGATCCGACTATCTCTACGGCGGCGCAGGCAACGACTGGCTCTACGGCGGCGACGGCAACGACAAACTCTCCGGCGACGCGGGCAATGACACGCTCTATGGCGGCAACGGCAACGACACGCTCTACGGCGGCAACGACGCCGACAAACTGTATGGCGGCAACGGCAACGACAAACTCTCAGGCGGCGTGGGCGCAGACAAGCTCTACGGCGGGGATGGAGCCGACACGCTCCAAGGATATGCCGGAAACGACTTCCTCAGCGGTGAAAATGGTAACGATGTACTTTATGGCAACGAGAATAACGATACGCTCTGGGGCGGCGTGGGTGACGACAAACTGTACGGCGGCCTCGGCAATGACAGCATGATTGGCGGTGTTGGCAACGACAAACTCTACGGTCAGGATGGTGCCGACACGTTGCAAGGCTATGCCGGAAACGATGTTCTTGATGGCGGCGCCGGCAATGACTGGCTCCATGGTGGCCTTGGCAACGACACGCTGACTGGCGGCGCGGGCAAGGATACCTTCCTCATCAACAAGGGTGACGGCTATGACGTGATTACCGACGCCATCGCCGAAGATGTGCTGAAACTGGGCGCGGGTATCGCCGCAAGCGACTTGGCAGCAACTCTCAACAGCAACAATCTGGTGCTTACCATCGGCACAGCGCAGAGCGTCACTCTGCAAAACTGGAATACCACAGCCAACCATCTGGCGGTAGCTACCCTGTCCACCGGGGCAACTGTCAGCCTGCAGACACTACTCGGCGGCAAGACAAACGCCAAGAGCGTCTCCAACGCCCAAAGTGATGTGGCCATGGATAACAACTTCTCTGTTGTGGACTATGCTCAGAACACGCAGACTGATGACAGCGCCAACGCGCAAAATGATGTTCTCGTAATCGTTGATGATTGCTACGCCTAAAGCGATCGCATTTTTGAAAACGGACGGCCCGGCCTGAAACCGGGTGACAGATGAAAACGATGCGGGCGGTTCAAATCTTTTGGTGATTTGAGCCGCCCGTTTTTGTTGTCATATCGGTCCAAAAGCAGCCCCTCAAGTGGGCCGGAAGATCGTCATTCTGAGCGAAGCGAAGAATCCCTTGGGCTTACAGAAAGCCCTCCCCTCTGGGGAGGGTGTCGAGCGTAGCGAGACGGGAGAGGTCAAAAATGTTTGCAACCTCTTCCGTCAGCGCTTCGCTGGAAAGTCAGCGCTTCGCGCTGCCACTGCATTTTCCTTCGGGCATCGGATTTCATCCCATGCCCTCGGAAAAGCCCGCAGAGGGGGAAGGCTCTGTTTCCCGAAAGGAAAAGCCAAGCTCACTTCCTGATGGGAAATGAAGAAAGAAGTAAGCCAGCTTTTCAATCAAGCTTCATTGTTTTTTTTCGTTTATGTTAGCCCTCCTGCCCCAAGGCACAGGCCGCCCGCAGGCGTTTCAGCGTATCGTCGCGTCCTAGAGCCACCAGTACCTCCGAAAGTCCCGGGCTGACCGTACCGCCGGTTACTGCCACCCGCACCGGCTGGGCCACCTTGCCCATCTTCAGGCCGGTTTCGGCCATGACCGCCTGAATGGCCTCCTCCACCGCCTCGCCGGTGAAGGAAGGACTGGCTTCCAGATGCCGGATGACCGACTCCAGCAAGGCCCGGTTGTCCGCAGTGAGGAATTTCGCAACCGCGGCCGGATCGTATTCCGGCATTTCCCTGAAGAAAAACGCGGCGCTGGAAGCCATTTCCGCAAGCGTCTTGGAACGTTCCCGGTACATCTCCACCACCGCCGGCAAGCGCTCCGCATGGGTGTCGGGATTGAGCCCCAGGCGTTCCAGATGCGGACGCAGCAAAGTGACCAGCCGCTCTTCCTCCGCGGTCTTGATGTAGTGCGAGTTGAGCCACAGCAGCTTTTCCGGATTGAACACGCCGGCCGCGCGTCCCACATGCTCCAGCGTGAACTTGTCGATGAGCTCCTGCATGCTGAAGATCTCCTGATCGCCGCAGGACCAGCCCAGACGCGCCAGATAGTTGACAATGGCCTCCGGCAGATAGCCCATCTGCTCGTAGGACATGACTGCGGTGGCGCCGTGCCGTTTGGAAAGACGGCTCTTGTCCGCACCCAGAATCATCGGCACATGGGCGAATTCCGGCACTGGCGCGTCCAGTCCCTGATACATGAGGATCTGGCGCGGCGTGTTGTTGACATGGTCGTCGCCGCGAATCACGTGGGTAATGCCCATGTCGATATCGTCCACCACCACCACGAAGTTGTAGGTCGGCGTGCCGTCGGAACGCTGGATGATGATGTCGTCCAGTTCGGCGACATCCACCGTCACCGGACCCTTGATGAGATCATTGAAGGTTATCGTTCCCTCGTCGGGGGCGCGGAACCGGACCACATAGGGCACTCCTTCGGGATGATCGGTGCGCTCGCGGCAGGCGCCGTCGTATTTGGGCTTGCGCCCCTCCTTCATTGCCAGTTCGCGCTTGGCGTCCAGCTCCTCCGGCGTGCAGTAGCAGCGGTAGGCCTTGCCCTCGTCCAGCAGCTGCTGCACCTTGGCGCGGTACAGATCCATGCGCTGGGTCTGGAAGAAGGGCCCCTCGTCCCAGGAAAAGCCCAGCCACTTCATGGAGGCCATGATTTCATCCACGTACTCCTGGGTGGAGCGCTGGGTATCGGTATCCTCAATCCGGAACACGAAGGTGCCGCCGTTGTGGCGGGCGAACAGATAGTTGAACAGCGCCGTGCGGGCGCCGCCGATATGCAGATAGCCCGTGGGGCTGGGGGCAAAACGAACACGAATGTCTGCCATGTCTCTCACAAACTCCCTTGATATATATGTTTATTGTTCCACTGATACATTGATACCACGTCAAAAAAGCCGAACCGGGCGTTCCCGCGGCTTGTTACCGGATCACGACCCCGGCATAACCGACCACCGGAGCCCCGTCGTTCTTCCCCTGGCCGGAATTGCCGTAGCGCACCAGCTCTCCTTTGGCCGCGCCCAGGCGGCGGGCCGCCGCCAGCATCACCGTCATCGGCAAAATGCCGCACATGGTGATGCGGCGCCCGCGAACTGTCTGGTACAGACCGGCAGCATCCAGTGCCACCACATGGGCAAGCGCGAGCCGATCCTTTTCGGCGGCGACCTCCGCCGGTTCGTAGTGGGTCATGTCGGAACTCACCACCATCAAAATCCGGTGCGGACTGGCCTTGACAACCTTCGCGAGATTTTCCCCGAAAGCGATCAACTGCTCCTGAGAACCTGCGCCGATACAGATGGGGACTATTTCCGTTTCCGGAGACAGCACCTGCAGAAAGGGAAGCTCCACCTCCAGCGAATGTTCGAAACGATGCGCCGCCTCATCCGCCGCCGTTCCGGGGCAGCCCTGCAGGATGGCGGAAGCCAGTTCCTCATCCACCTTGACATCTCCCAGCGGCGTACGCCAGCTTCCGGAAGCATACACCGACCAGGGACGGCCTTTCCCGGTATGATTGGGGCCCAGCAGAATGACCCGCTCCGGAATCGGCGCACTGCCAAAGACCGCTCCGGCAATCGCGCCCGAATAGCAGTAACCGGCATGGGGCACCATCATGCCCAGAGCCGCCCCGGATGATGCCGCCGTTTCCGATGTTGACGCCCCTCGCAGAAATCCGCCCAGCATTTTCCTGAGCACAGCCGGTTCCGCCGGATAAAAGCGTCCCGCAACCACAGCTTCCCGAATTCCCTGCATCCTTTTTGTTCCTCCCCTTCAAGGATTATTTTCCCCCGGCCGGGCGATTGTCCGCCGCCCGCGGCCCACCTCAGCCTGCAAGCCGCACCAGGGTATTGCCAACCATCCACAGGCCGACCACCGTCAACACGCACGCGTAAATCCGGATCAGCCGCTCATGACTGAAACGGTGGGTCATTTTCGCGCCCAAATGCGCAAAGATGGTGGTTGTGGGCAGGCAGACCGCCACTATCAGCAGATTGACGAAGCCATATGAGAACGGTGGCAACAGCGGATGATTCCAGCCGTGAAACACATAGGAGCAAACTCCCACCGTGCACGAAACCACCATCAGCGCGGAAGAACTGGCGACGGCGGTCTGCATCGGCTGCTTCATGACCAGCAGCAGCAGCGGCAGGACCACTATCGCGCCGCTGACGCCGAAAAAGGCGGCAAACGAGCCGCCGGCAAAACCCACAGGGAAAAGCCGCATCAACTGCGCCTTTCCAACCTCGGAATCGTCGCGCGGCACGGGATGCGCCCAGCTCACCCGCGCGGCCACGCCCAAAAGCATCAGCCCGAACAGGGCCCTCAGCCAAAGTCCGGGCGTCAACGCCGCAAAGCGGCCGCCCACCAAAGCTCCCAGCGAACTGCCCAGAGCCAGCCGCCAAACCTGATCCCAGTGAATGGAACCCGCGGCGTAATGCACCCGCAAGCCGCTGAGCGCGGTCGGCAAAATAATGGCCAAACTGGTGCCAAAGGCCAGATGCACGCCTATTTCCGGCGACACCCCAAACATGGCGAAGGCCCAGAGAAATAACGGATTGTAGATGACGCCGCCGCCCATACCCAGCAGGCCGGCCATGAATCCGGCAAAACAACCGATGAAACCAAGAAACAGAAGAACGGGCCAAGCGAATTCGGACATAGAGACACCAAAAACAAAAAGCCAGCCGAAGCTGACTTTTTGTATTTCTGGAGGAGGGCTTCTCTTTCTTTTGGAGGCCCCGACCCGATTCGAACGGGTGGTGGAGGTTTTGCAGACCTCTGCCTTACCACTTGGCGACGGGGCCCTTGCTCACTGTAAAAGCAGGTGTACTGATACCAGATGTCATCCGCATTCGTCAAGGCAAAAGGCGCCTAAAAGGCAAACCACTTTTGTGAAATTGCATGTGGCCTGGCAAGCCCCGTGATCATTTTTTCTCACGAAGGAAAAACCATATCTGGCATTGCCAAGCACCGGCGGATTGGCTAGTATTTATGGAAAAGTACCGGCATCATGACAACTGTTTTCATGTGGGGGTGGCGCTCTTTCAATCGTGTTCCCTCATTCGATGCGAGGGCAGGCCATCTCTCCTCTTTACCTTAAATGCAAATGCGTTCCCTTCAACGCCAGAGGTCAATCAAGGAGCGAAAATGACATTCCGAACCCGAAGACGCTGGTCAAACTTTGGACATTTCCTGATGGCCAAATTTTTCCTCTACCTGGCAATCATCGTGCTGATTGCGGGCGGCATTCTGTTTTTGCTGCGGGATGGCGAGAAACCCAAAGTCGCTCTGCCGGCCCTGGAGGGCCGGAACATGGCTTCGCCGCGCCCCATGATCATCCAGGTCAGCGATCAGAAATCCGGCATCGGCAAACTTGAGGTCAAGGTTCTGCAAAACGGCCAGGAGCTCTCCCTGCTCAGCAAAACCTATCCGGATCACCCGAAAAAGCTTGAAGAAACCCTGGCTCTGAACTCCGACCAGCTGAAGGAAGGAGAAATGACGCTGCGGATCACGGCGAAAGACAATGCCGCCTTCTGGAGCAACGCCGGCCGTCTGAACCGCACCTTGCAGTTTGACCGCACGCCGCCGGTCATCTCCGTGCAAAACCAGGGGCAGAATCTGCGTCAGGGCGGAAGCGGCCTGATTGTCTACTCGATTTCCGAGGAGCCGTCGGCAACCGGCGTCATGGTGGGCGAAAAAATTTTTCCCGCCTACAAACAGCCATCGGGAAACTATTTCTGTTTTTTCAGTTTTCCCTTCAACGTCAAACGGGATGAGTTCCGTCCCCTGATCTTCGTGGAAGATCAGGCCGGCAACCGCAGCGAGACGGACTTCGGCCACCGGGCGCGCGCCCATGTCTTCCGGCAGGACCGCATCAACATCAGCGACCGGTTCCTGAACCTCAAGATGCCGCAATTCCGCGACAGCATCCCGGCCAGCGTCCAGACACCGCTGGAGACCTTTCTGGCGGTCAACCGCGATGTGCGGCAGGCCAACGCGAAAAAGCTCGAGGAATTCAGCCGCAACACCTCCGGCACACCGCTGTGGGAAGGCGTTTTCCTGCGGCATCCAGGAAAAACCATGGCCATCTTCGGCGATCACCGCACCTACTTCTATCAGGGACAGGCCATTGATCAGCAGACCCATCTCGGCGTGGATCTGGCCTCTGTGGTTCAGGCCGAAGTCAAAGCCGCCAACGCCGGCAAAGTGGTCTTCGCCGGCACCCTGGGAATCTATGGCAACTGCATCATCATCGATCACGGCCTGGGCGTGCAGAGCATCTACTCCCACCTGAGCCGGATTGACGTCAAGGAAGGGCAGAGTGTGGTGACGGGCACCCCCATCGCGCGTACCGGCGCAACCGGCATGGCTGGCGGCGATCACCTGCATTTCGGCATACTCGTCGCGGGCTTGCCGGTGGATCCGGTGGAATGGTGGGACAAAAGCTGGATAAAAGAAAACATCACGAACAAGCTCAGCGATAACGACCATTCGCTGTAAGGCGCCGTAAACGGGTACGCAAACAAAAGGGCAGCTCCCATGAACCTTATTCTTATTATTGATGACGATACCGAACTGACCGAACTGCTCACCGAATATCTGGGCCACGAGGGTTTTGAAATCGCCTCCGCCTTCAATGCCGATGATGGTCTGGCCATGGCGCTGGAAAAGGAACCGGCGCTGGTTGTTCTGGATGTCATGCTGCCAGGCCGAAGCGGATTTGAGGTGTTGCGGGAGCTGCGCCAAAAATCGCACGTGCCGGTCATCATGCTCACCGCCCGTGGAGACGAGGTGGATCGTATCGTCGGGCTGGAGATGGGAGCGGACGACTATCTGCCCAAGCCTTTCAATCCACGCGAGCTGGTTGCCCGGATCCGTGCCATCCAGCGCCGCGCGCCCTTCCAGCCCAACATGGGCGAGGAGACCGCCGTGGTGCGGGTCGGCGACGTGGAACTGAATCCCGCCACCCGCACAGTTCTCTGCGCGGGCAATGAGGTCAACCTGACAGCGGTGGAGTTTTCCTTTCTGGAGCTGTTGCTGCGCAACGCCGGGCAAGTGGTCAACCGTGAAATGCTGGCGCAAAAGGTGCTGGGACGTCCTCTTTCCCCCTACGACCGCAGTATTGATGTCCATATCAGCAGCCTGCGCCGCAAACTGGGAGGAGACGAACGCATCAAAACCATTCGCAGTGTAGGGTATCAATTCGTAGGCATTGCCAGAACATAGGACGTTTCTTCGCAAAAGAGGCCGTTTCTTTTCATCGTTTGGACTTATGACCAGTCCCCGGTCCGCCGCACAGGCGGCCGGGGGTATTCTTTTCCGCCTAACAAAAAAGGAGAATGGCATATGGATCTCGACAAAATTCTGGGAGCACTTTTACAGGGCGGTGGCTCCGCCGGCAATTCCTCAGCCTATGCGCAGGACCGCATCGGCAACGCCATGGGCGGTGACCTCTCCGATCTGCTCAACCAGCTGGGACGCGGCGGCACGGGAGGTCTTGGCGATCTGCTTGGCCGCGGCCAGTCCGCGCCGCAGCAGGGAGGAACATCCTATGATACGGGAGGAACCGGCAGTCTGGACAGTCTGCGCCCGGATGCCACTTCCTCCACGGCCGGACGTTCTTCCATACCGGCAGCGCCCCGGCGCGGTCCCCTGGATGATCTGTTTGGCGGACGCGCACCGGGCAATACCATGCCTCCTACCGGCAACCGCCCCTCCAATCCGCTGGAGGACATCATCAGAGGCGGTGGAGGTGGAAGAGGCAACTCCTCGGTACTGGGCGGCCTGGGCGACCTGCTCGGCACCATCCTGGGCGGCGGCAGAAGCGCTGCTCCCCGGAGCACGGGAAAAAGCCCCATAGGTGGTGCGCTCAAGGGCGGCCTGATGGCCATACTGGGCAGCATTGCCCTGCGTGCCCTCAAAAACAAGATCACCCGCCGTGCTGCCATGGGCTTTACGGACATGGGCATGGATCCGGAGAATGTCAGCGATCGGGAAGCGGAACTGGTGCTGCGGGCCATGATCAACGCCGTCAAGGCCGACGGCGTCATTACGGAAGACGAATTCAACTATATCATGGGCCATCTGGAGGAAAGCGGCGCCGACGATGAAACCAAGGACTACCTCATCGAAAAGCTGAAGGCGCCGATGGAAACCGAAGCCCTGATCGCCGAGGCGCAGGGAAACATCGAGTTGGCGGCCAAGCTGTACAGCGCTTCGCTTATCCCGATCGAAGCCAATGCCAATGAGCGTGCCTATCTTGCCCATCTGGCGGCAGGCATGGGCCTGGATCAGCAGACCGCTGCCAGCATTGAGGAAATAATGGGAGTGAAGGCTTAAATCGCCCTCTCCGAACCAGAAGCGCAAAAGCGCAAACGCAAAAAAGAAACCGCAAGGCCCGGTTGGGGGCCTTGCGGTTTTTCTGTTTTCTGTCCTGCCTTTCCCTCCGGACGAAGTGCCGTTCTTTCAATCCATCAGATCCAGCTTGAAGAAATCGGAAGACTTCAGGCCCTCGGAGCCTTTTTTCGAAGAAGAGGATGAAGATGAGGAACGCTTTGAAGCGGAAGGCCGGTAGGTATATGCCGAACGTTCCGGTACAGTGCCGGGCGCAAAGGCCTCAATAAAGGGCGAGGCGACGCGATCTGAAGCCAACATGCCGCTTGCGGGATCTATCGCCTGGAACTCGATGGTGTCCGGCACGGCAAAATGACGCGGCGGCACATCCTTGAGCGCCTCCTGCATAAAGGCCAGCCAGCCCGGAAGCGCAAGTTTCGCTCCCGTTTCGGAATGTCCCAGCGGCTTGCTGTCATCATAACCGACCCAGCAGGCAGCCGCCAGCTGCGGCACGAAACCGGCAAACCATGCGTCCTTCAGATCGTTGGTGGTGCCAGTCTTCCCGGCAACCGGCCGTTTCAATTCACGCGCCCTGGAGCCCGTGCCGTCACGCACCACGCTTTCCATCAAATTGGTCATCAGATAGGCGGTCTCCGGCGAAAGCACCCGCTCCCGCATCACGGTGTTCAACCGCTGCCCCATCTCGATGCCGTTTTGGAAATCGGCAGGATCGGAGGATTCCAGCACCTTGCCATTGCGATCCAGTATCTTGACGACATAGGTGGGCGTGACCCTGATGCCGCCGTTGGCAAACACGCAGTAGGCGGTCGTCAATTCCAGAGGAGTGACCAGCGAGGTGCCAAGCGCCATTGTAAGATTGCGCACCACCGGCGATTCAATGCCAAGTTTGGCGGCATAGGAGGCGGCATAGTCCACCCCGATGTCCTGCAGGACCTGGATGACGGGAACATTGTAGGAATAGGTCAACGCGCGCCGCAGCGACGTCGGGCCGTGGTAACGGCCGCCGGAATTTTTGGGAGTCCACCTGCGCAAACGCCCGTGCCGGTCCATGGCCGGAAACGAGATCGGCGTATCCTGGAGAATGCTGGCCGCCGTATAGCCCTTGTCCAGGGCCGCGGCATAAACTATGGGTTTGAAGGCGGAGCCGGGCTGGCGTTTCGCCTGTGTGGTGCGGTTAAACTGGCTTTCGTTGTAATCATAGCCGCCCACCATTGCCCGGACCCGGCCGTTTTCCGGATCCATGGCGACCAGACAGCTCTGCGCCTTCGGGCTCTGTCCGAGAACAGCCGAGTACGTGCCATCGTTGAGGCGTTTGCCCAGACGAATTTTCACCAGCGCGTTGCGGGGGAAAAGCAGCCCATTTCCCTTTCTGAACGGTCCGCTTTTGGCAAAATGCAGCGCGCCCGCCCAGGAACGCTCCGGCAACACCGCCTGAAACGAGCCGAAACGCACCACCAGCCCACCGCCATGAGCGGGCGAACCGGACACCACCGCATCCAGCAGCGTGCCGTCCGAAGGTGGAAGCTCATCCCACTCCTCGTTCTGCTTCCGGAGAAATCCGGCCACTTCCGCATCGGTAAGGATCTTTGCCGGGCCGCGGTAGCCATGACGGCGATCGTAGCTTTCCAGATTGCCGCGCACGGCTTCCTGCGCGGCTTTCTGCAGCTTCGGATCGAGGGTGGTGAAGACCTTCAAACCACCTTCGTACAGCATCTGTTCGCCATAGGTCCTCTGCAGATAACGCCGTACCTGCTCGCAAAAATAGGGCGCCGGATTGTCGGGCTTCAGGGAGCGTGAACGGAGCTTCACCGGCTCTTTCGCGGCCTCATCCGCCTCGCGCTCGGAGATATAGCCATCTTCCACCATCCGGCTCAGCACGTAACGGCGTCTTCTCAGCGCGCTTTCCAGATTATGGTGGGGCGAATAGCGGCTGGGGGCCTGCGGCAGGCCGGCCAGCAGGGCGCATTCTCCCAGGGTAAGCTGGTTGACCGACTTGTCAAAATAAACCTGGGCCGCGGCTTCCACGCCATAGGCGGTATGTCCCAGATAGATCTGGTTCAGGTAGAGATAGAGGATGCCCTCCTTGCTGAGCGATCGCTCAATGCGCCAGGCCAGCAAAGCTTCCTTGAGCTTGCGGGTGTAGGTTCTTTCCGGCGTCAAAAGAAGGCTCTTGGCAACCTGCTGGGTAATGGTGCTGCCGCCCTGCCGGATGCCCTTCGTGCGGTAATTTTTCAAAGCGGCGCGGGCGATGGAATACAGATTGATGCCCTTGTGGTGGAAAAACCGCTTGTCTTCCGCGGCGACAAAGGCATTGACCAGCTGTTTGGGCATGGAGGTGACCGGCAGCACCACCCGCCGCTCCTTGATATACTCCATCATCGGTGTGCCATCCGCGGCGTAGATCGTGGTGATAACCGGCGGGCGGTAATCTTCAAGCCGATCCACCCGCGGCAAAGTCGCCGCAATGTGATGATAGATACCCAGTACCGCGACGCCTCCCACTATGATGGCCAAAAGGCCAACAAAAATGAAAAGCAGGGAAATATTCTTAACAATTTTGAAAAATGTTTTCATGGTCCCTCTATCCTTCGCAATGCACCTCCGCATCCAGCAGTTTTCCCGCGGCTTCAAGCAGTTCGGGAGCGGGCGTCACCCGCAAATTTTCCGGAAGCCGGATCACCGCGCTGCCCTTTTCCGGCAGCGTCACCCGGGCAAAGGTTTCGCAATCGCCGGGATACTGGCTCAAAAGCGCGCGGATCCGCCCCAGAACCTCCGGATCCTGAGCGGACTGCGCGTTCAGGGGAAAGAAGACCCGGCGGATCTCGGGCAGGCGGCAATGCGCCAGTTCCAGCACTTCCTCGGCCATAATTTTACTGCTTTCCTCTTCGGCGCTCACCCGTCCCTTCACCACCAGCGGTTCTTCCAGAGTCAGCAGATCACGGCTCTTGGAGTACAGATCCGGGAAAATGATCAGTTCCGCCGTGCCGCTCAAGTCTTCCAGCGTCACCACCGCCATCCGGTCGCCCTTCTTGGTGGTCTTCTCACGTAAAACGGCCACAATGCCGCAGACCATTACCGGCTGCCGATCCGGCAGATCTCTCAGGGCGGCCAAATCGCAGCTCCCCAGCCGTTTGACCTGCCCCGCAAAGCGCTCCATTGGATGACCGGTGATGAAGAAGCCCAAAGCTTCCTTTTCGTAGGCCAGCCGGAGCTTCTCCGGCCATTCCTCCACATCCGGCAGCTGTTCGTAACCGGCGGCGCTTTCCTGCATATCTTCTCCGCCAAACAGTGAACCCTGCCCCTGTTCACGCTCGCGCTGGGCGTCCTGTCCCAGGCTGATGGCATGCTCTATGGCCTCGAACTTCTGGGCTCGGTTCCCCTCCAGGCAGTCGAAGGCACCGCACTTCACCAGCGATTCCACCACCTTCTTGTTGACCTTGCGCAGCTCCACACGTTTGCAAAAATCGTGCAGCGAGGTAAAGGGCCCCGATTCGCGCGCCTCCTCTATCGACTCCAGCGCCGTCTCCCCTACCCCCTTCACCGCCCCCAGCCCGAAACGGATGGCATTGTCCGCCACGGTAAAGGAACGGCGCGAGGCGTTGATGTCGGGCGGCAAAGTGGTAATCCCCATGGCGTGCAGCTCCATGATGCTCTTGTTGACCTTCTCGGTCGATTCCATATCCTCGGTCAGAAGCGCCGCCATGAACTCCACCGGGTAGTGGGCCTTGAGATAGGCGGTCTGGTAGGCCACCAGTGCATAGGCCGCGGAGTGCGACTTGTTGAAGCCGTATTCGGCGAACTTCTCCATCAAATTGAAGATGTTTTCCGCCTTTTTCAGGTTGAGCCCGTTTTCGGCCACGCCCTTCATGAACTGGTCGCGCTGCTTCGCCATTTCGTCGGCCTTCTTCTTGCCCATGGCCCGCCGCAGCAGATCCGCGCCGCCCAGGCTGTAGTTGGCCAGAATGCGCGCCACCAGCATGACCTGCTCCTGGTAGAGGATGACGCCGTAGGTATCCTTGAGCACCGGCTCCAGCTGCTCGAAATCGTAGACGATCTTTTTACGGCCATGCTTGCGCTGGATAAAGTCGTCCACCATGCCGGAGCCCAGCGGTCCCGGCCGGTAGAGCGCCACCAAAGCGACAATGTCCTCGAAGCAGGTGGGCCGAAGCTTGATGAGCAGCTCCTTCATGCCCGACGACTCCAGCTGGAAGACGCCGACCGTATCGCCCATGCAGAGCAGCTTGTAGGTCGCCTCGTCGTCGTCCGGAACCAGTTTGAGATCGAAATCCGGCTGGCGCTGCCGTATCAGCCGCACCGCGCCGTCGATAACGGTCAGGGTCTTCAGGCCAAGGAAGTCAAACTTGACCAGGCCGATCTTCTCCACGTAGCTCATGGAGTACTGCGTGACCTGATCGCCCGACCTGGGATCGGTGTAGAGCGGCAAATACTCCTCCAGCGGGCGGGGGGTGACCACCACGCCGGCCGCATGGGTGGAGGCATGGCGGTGCAAACCCTCCAGCGACTGCGCCACTTCGAACAGTTTCTTGTAGCGCGGTTCGCTTTCGATGAGCTCTTTCAGGCGCGGCTCGTCTTCCAGCGCCTTCTGCAAGGTCATGTTGAGCTGGGCCGGGATCAGCTTCGCCATGCGGTCGACGTCCGCATACGAAAAGTTGAGCGCGCGTCCGACATCGCGGATCACGCCCTTGGCCTGCATGGTGCCAAAGGTGATGATCTGTGCCACATTGCGGCGCCCGTATTTTTCCCGTACATACTCGATCACGCGCTCCCGGCCGCGCACGCAGAAGTCCACGTCGATATCGGGCATCGACACCCGCTCCGGATTGAGGAAGCGCTCGAACAGCAGCTGGTAACGGATGGGATCGATATCGGTGATGCGCATGGCATAGGCCACCACACTGCCGGCCGCGCTGCCGCGTCCCGGCCCCACCGGAATGTCGTGATCCTTCGCCCAGTTGATGAAATCGGCAACGATCAGGAAGTAGCCGGGGAAACCCATGCTGACAATGCACTCCAGCTCCTCGGCAAGCCGCGCGCGGTAGGCCTCCTTGTCCTCTTCGCCAAAGGAGGGGCGCACGGCGCGGATCTCCTCGAAACGCTCCTCCAGCCCGCTGCGGGCGCTCTCCCGCAAAAGCTTCTCCAGATTCTGGCCTTCGGGAATGGTGAACTGCGGGAAATGATAGGTGCCCATCGGGATGGCGAAATCCCGGCAGCGTTCGGCGATAAGCAGCGTGTTGTCGCAGGCTTCCGGCAGATCGTCAAAGAGCTTGCGCATATCCTCCGGCGGCTTGAAGTAGAAGCCGTCGTTGGCAAAACGCATCCGGTCGGGATCGTCCATCGTCTTGCCGGTCTGGATGCAGAGCAGCACCTCGTGGGCGTAGGCGTCACCGCGGTCCAGATAGTGGCAGTCATTGGTGGCGACCAGCGGCAGGTTCTGTTCCTTCGCGATCTGGATCAGCGCATCGTTGACCAGAGTCTGTTCGGGGATCAGGTTGCGCTGCAGTTCCAGAAACAGACGGCCGTTGTCAAAGATGGAGGCCATTTCCGCGACGCGTTCCCGGGCGCGCTGCTCTTCATGGCTGACGATAAGCCGCGGTATCTCGCCGGCAAGACAGGCGGTCAGTGCGATAAGGCCGCGGTTCTTCTCTTTCAGCAGTTCCCAGTCGACCCGCGGGCGGTAGTAGAAGCCCTCGCGGTAGGCCGCCGACACCAGGGCGCAGAGGTTGTGGTAGCCCTCCTCGTTTTCGCACAGCAGCACCAGATGATGCGCTGCCTCCGCCGACTTGCGAGCGCCGCCGTGGTCGAGGCGAGAACCGGGCGCCACGTAAACCTCGCAGCCCAGGATAGGCTGAAGCCCCGCATTCTTCACCTTCAGGTAGAAATCCACCGCCCCGAACATGTTGCCGTGATCGGTGATCGCCAGCGCCGGTATGCCGTACTCGTGGGCGCGCTCCACCAGGCGGTTGATCTTGATGGCGCCATCCAGCAGGCTGTATTCCGTATGCAGGTGCAGATGCACAAAACTGTCGGCCATGAAAAATCCTTAAAACAAAAGCTATTGGAAGCGCTCCGCCCACCAGGTTACTTCCCCATCTCGAAGATAGAGTCTTTAAAGCCTTCCCCTCTGGGGAAGGTGGCAGCCCGCAGGGCTGACGGATGAGGTGATTTGGGCCTTTTCCAACATCTCCGCCCCTGCCCTCGGCGAGGGGGCCAGAACCTCAAATAAATTTACTGTTCAGGGAGCATTTTCCGCCAGCACCCGCACGC
>JAEEGI010013285.1_pt1 | contig 17491 bp, 9 predicted proteins | sample 8958751 | NCBI WGS metagenome assembly JAEEGI01 (sample SAMN16246545, study PRJNA631951) | gut metagenome | biome: gut microbiome; feature: rumen; material: KS-attached | host: Bos | place: Iran: Karaj | collected 2018-10
GAATTAAGGATTTCTCCGTTTTCGTCCTTTAAGTAGACCGCACACCTCTTTTCCGCATAGTCAGACAGGAGAAATCTCTCGGTATAGCCGGACAATTCCACATCGATACGGATCCTGTCCGTCTGGGTCAGGTCAATGGTATCTATCCTCGTGTGATTTGCAGTCATGATATTTTGGATGCCGTCGGCTCCGCAGAGCTTCTTATCCGCCACCATAACATACCAATACGTATGTCCGTGCATAGTCTCCACGTTAGCTAAAGCAGAATCCGGTGATACCGCATCCATTGCCGAATCGTAATCATATCCGTCCTCACCGGCCATTTCACGGATCTCATCCTCTGCATCGCTTCCCTGAAGCCAGACCACCTCCTGCTGCTCGACGGGGGCTATCTTTACAAGACAGGCATTTCTTCCTTCCTCCATGGTATCGTTATCTGACTTGATACCTACATAGAAGCTTCTCTCCTCGCTCCTGTGAGCATTTATCTTTATCTCGACGGTTTTTTCGGTGACCTCGGGCCCGAAGAAAAGCTCCTTGCATACTGCTTCATAGTCTGCTTCGGGCTCCGCGTCTATGGCTTTTGTTCCAACGGTCACCGTGCCCATCTGATCGGTGCCGCTTAGCCTTTCGACGGTAATGCTCACCGTATCCTCATCGGGTCCAACCGTGATCTCTCTCTCCCGGATGGCATATACAGTCTCTTCCTTATCATCGTTATCAATTATGTTCAGATATCCGTTGTAGACTTCGCCGATATCGGCTCCGTCAGCATCCTGCAGTACGAAAAGGATCTGCTCGTCAGATTCCGAAAGGTCATCGTTAACAGTCTCTATCGTTATTTCTTTTTTATATTCACCCGGCGCAAAGGTCAGCAATGCGGTAACGCCGGGAAGGGACTCAAGATATTCACGGCTTTTTGCCGCACTCTCATCCAGTGAGTCCTTAATCTCATTGGTCACCTCCTGCTCTGCATACTCCTGCCAGTCATAAACGGCAACTTCGTCTCCGGTAGCGGCTTTATAGGCCGAAGCAAGAGGGCTGTCTCCATAGGTCTCGTCCGCATCTGCCTTCTCTTCCGTGTTCTTTTCTGCGTCTTTTTCTGCGCTCTTTTCTGCGTCCTTATCCGCCGGGATCGTGTCGGAAGCTTTCTCTTTCTCTGCTTCCTCATTATCCGTCAGGATCGTGTCGGAAGCTTTCTCTGCTTCCTCCATAACGGGCTCCTCCACTTTCTCCTCTGTATCATCTTCAGAGATTGTTGTTTCTATCTTTGTGCCCTTCTCATCCACGTCACCATACAGAGAGATCAGCGTCTTTTCTCCGTCTCCCTCTATGGTCTCACTGTCTGAAGCGGAATGCTTCACGATGATCCTGTAGTCTCTTCCGCCGGAGGCAGAAATATCGGCAGCCTTGAAGAGCACAGTAGCCGTCTTATCCGTGTTGCCTGCGCGAAGGACTTCTACCGTCTGAGACTCTCCCTCGTTCACGGTCATCATGGTCTCGGACAGCTCAAATACTCCATTCGGAAACTTCGAATCGTCTACGCTTGTCTTAAGCTCCGAGGAAAGCTTCTTCTCAGTTTCCTCCGCCTCCTTTTTCTCAGACGCGTATGCATTAATCGCCTCCCCCAAAGGAGCGACGGGCTGGGCCAGCATGGCGGCGATGAGTGCCCCGCATATTCCCTTTTTCATCCATGATCTTGCCATATATTAGTCCTCCTGATCCGGTAAAGATGGTTCTCTGAACAGCTACTTAACTGCAGTAAACCCTATAATACTCCATTATAACACAGAGACAGTCACTTAAACATCATGCAAATACCGTTTAGCATCTGGTCTGCACAGATAAGCATTGTCCTCCAATGTCCTGTTTTCAATAAGTGTGGTCCGACCTTTCCTCCAGCCTCATCCGATTTATGACCCATATAAAAGCCTGGGCTGTTCTCAGATCGGTATCCTTAAAATGGTTACCCTCATTCCATTCAAGAACACAATCAACCTGTCTCTTAACAAGCAGTTCATGCGCTGTTCGGATCCTGTCACCCACCGTTGCCATAACGGGATTTCGCGCTTTTTCTTCTTTATCACCAAGGCTGAGATATACATGTCTGCTCCTGATATCATGTTCTTTCATATACTCCGTAAACCCGGGAAACCACACGGAAGGAGAAGCGGCGGCAACGCCATGAAACAAGTCGGTCTGATATGCAGTCCACAATGCAAATAGTCCCGCAAGCGAATATCCGCCAATGTAATATGTCTTCGATGTGTCATCACACAACTTCATGATCTCCCCAAGCGTTTTGGCCGCCCCATCTCCGAAATCGTCTTTACCGAATACAGCAGGACTCTTCCACGGAGACAGCTCTTTATTCCAGTCACGGATCTTAAATGTGATCAGCCTGAAATCCTCCGCAGTATGTTCACGGATCAAGGTAATCTCTCTTTCGGCCACATCTGGATCGTGCTCCCCCATGGGTTGCAGCAAAACGATCCGGGCATTGTCATCTCCATATTCAAAATATTCCATTTCATAACCCTCTCGCATCTTCTGGTAGCATGCTTCGTATCCTGAACAGTTATTACGCCTGTACTCACTTTTTCCTGAAATCTTATATCATGTTCAACCAGAAGCATTGTCGGTTCATACTTCAGGATCAGTTTTTCGATCTGCATCCTCGAGAACACATCTATATAATTTAACGGTAAATCTTTAAAAATCCAATAATGAATTTCTCTTATCGATCTTTTTATATGCTTTGGCCCACTTGGATATCTCTTTTTTCATGGCATGGTTTTTCGTATTTTCCCTGCCAAGATTTATATAGAGTTCATACCTTTCAGCAGACAATTCTCCGTTTGCGATAGCTGCCCTGATCGCGCAGCCCGGCTCCGTTTCATGTCTGCAATTACTGAATTTACACATGCTTTCCAGTTCCAAAATATCCGAGAATGTTTCATCGATCCCCTCCTGTGCATTTGCCATACCGACTTCACGCATTCCGGGGGTATCTATGATCGTGACATCACCCGGAAGCTCTATCAGCTTACGGTAGGTTGTTGTATGCCTGCCCTTGTCATCACCTTCTCTTATATCGGATGTCCTTAATATATCTTCTCCGGCTAAAGTGTTGATAAGCGTGGATTTACCTGCGCCGGAAGATCCCATCAGACATATGGTGGTTTTCGGCGTCATATATTCCTCAAGTTCATCAAGCCCGATCCCGTAACGGGCTGATATAGCGTGTACACGCACCTTATCGGATATCTGTTCCACCTCGCTTATATACCTTCCCGGATTAGAACAAAGGTCTGATTTCGTGAGTATTACTACGGGAACTGCCCCACCCTGGATGGCAATGCTTACGTACCTTACTATACGGTTATAGTTATAATCTTCGTTAAGCGAAGTGACTATAAAGAGGTAATCCACATTTGCTACCATATACTGCATGACCCCGGTCTTTGACTGGTCAGGTCTTTGAAGAAAGCTTTTTCTCTCGCAGACCGATAAGATCAGCGAATCTCCCCGGGGGTTGTACATGAATTTCACGTAATCTCCCACGACGGGAATCTTCTCGGCGTCCTCTTCATAGAGATTCCCTTTCAGCCTTGCGGAGATCTCCTGTCCGCTTAATCTGATCTTAAAACTGTTTTTGTTTACTTCAGAAATCCTCCCGATTTTTTCAGGATTATTCTGATCTTCATTTGCTTCATTTCTGATAATCGTATTATTCAATTCTTTGTCTCCTCTGTGTATGTCGTTATCGTTTCACCTGATAGTATGGAGACCGTATATACGGAAAACCGCCTGAAAAAGACAAAAGAAAACCGTGACTCATACGCCACGGTTATGATCCAATATCATATATTTCTTAACAGATCACAGGACAGAAACCGAGGTCATCATACTATTTACAATTACAATCCCAATTATTCCAATCATTATGATTACCTCTCTTTCCTTAAGATTTATAACTTTTCTACTTATATCACAGGCAGAATGAAAAATCAATCCCCCACAGATACTTTTGAACAGTCCGGTTAATTGATGGTGTTGATGATCTACTCACCTTCATGGTTTCTTCGTAAGATACAAAACATATGTGTCGTTGAACACTATCCTCGGGAGTTTTATTATCTTCGTTAAAACTATGATTTTTATTGGAAATATCGGTATTTCAGATTATAATGAATAGTATCTGATCATCGATTCAGATCAGTTTCATGCTTATCCCGGAAAGGAGAACTCATACATGGCGCTTCAGGAATCAGGAGAAATGTATCTCGAAACCATATATGTGCTTTCACAGAAATCATCCTCTGTCCGCGCGATAGACATAGGTGAATATATGGGGTACTCCAAGCCGTCTGTCAGCAGGGCTTTGGGACTGCTTAAGGATGAGGGTATGGTTATAAAAGACGAAGACGGTTTCATTAAACTTACCGAAGCCGGCGAGACTATAGCCAAACGGATATATGAGCGCCACACCGTACTGACAACCCTGTTCATGAACCTCGGCGTTGATGAACAGACAGCCAGCGAAGATGCATGCCGTATTGAACACTATATCAGCGATGTGACATTTAATGCCATCAAATCACATATGCTCAAGTACAGTTCGTGAATTCAACAAGTCTGTTTTGTCTCACTCTGCATCTATCTTTCCGCTCTTTATCAGTGAGATCATCACATCAGCAACCTTCGGATCGAACTGTTTTCCCTTGCATCTTTCGATCTCCTCGAGAATACTTTCTTTGGAAAGTTTCTTTCTGTATACCCTGTTGGTGTTCATGGTTTATGCTTTAAGTATCGTTGTCCGGTCTCTGTCTTTCAACGAGCCGGGCAAATAAACCGTTCTTTGCGATCAGTTCCTCATAGGTTCCGTCTTCGGCGATCTTTCCGTTATCAAGAACCAGTATCCTGTCGCAGTTTTTGATCGTGGAAAGCCTGTGGGCTATCACGATCCTTGTGCATTTTAATCTGTCAAGTGCCTCGGAGACCTTCTTCTGCGTCTTGTTATCCAGCGCGCTGGTGGCCTCATCAAATATCAGGATCTTAGGCTTGGGCGCTATCGCTCTTGCGATCATCAGCCGTTGCTTCTGTCCCCCGGAGATCCCTCCCTGTCCTTCCGAGATCAGTGTATTCATGCCCATCGGCATATCCCTGATATCATCAGCTATGCCTGCTGTCTCGGCGGCCTCCCAGGCGTCATCAATCGTAAGATGAGGAGATGCGATCACGATATTGGAATAGATATCACCCGTAACGAGGCTGCCGTCCTGAGTTACCACGCCGATCTTTCGTCTTACCGAATGCATGTCAAGCTTTGTAACATCCTTGTTGTCATAGTATACAGCGCCCTTCACGGGAGTTTCAAAGCCCAGAAGAAGTCTTACGAGAGTTGACTTTCCACAGCCTGTTTTCCCTACTATTGCTATGTACTCCCCTCTGTTTATCCTAAGGCTCATACCTTCGATCACATAAGGCATGGATTCGCTATACCTGAAAGAAACGTTGCTCAGTTCGATATTTCCGCTAAGGGATGTCACAAGCTCCTTATCCCCCGAGAATTCGGGAGCCGTTTGCAGGATAGGCCTGGCCATATCCATGACAGGCTTTAGTCCGGCTATGCTTAGAGCCACCGATGTCAGCCCGTTAAAAGCCGTCATAACGGCACCGTAAGCCGCGTTAAATGCGATATAATCCGACGGCCTTACCCCGTGCATAACAGCAGTATAGTACAATACTATGGTTCCTATCAACTCTATTGCCAGAGTGAATACTCCGTTTGTCTTAAGAAATACCGGAACGTCATAGGTAAATGCAGCTTCTTCGGAGTAAGAATTTGCCCATTTCGCAAAAACCCTTTTCTCAGCTCCCGCAAGTTTTATCTTCTGAATCCCGCATATGATCGCATAAGCAAGACCGCTGTTTGCCGCCCCCAGTCTCATGGATGCCCCGGTATATCTTACGTTCATAAGCGCAGCCGCCACATTTACAATAAGCGTGGCCAGGATTATCAGAAGGGCAGGTTTTCCCAGCGACGGTGCATAAGCGTATATCTGCGTCATGTAGACAAGTGAAAAAACTGCCGAGATACCCGCCGCAAATATGTTATCGGTCAGTATATAACACAGGTTTTCAGCACTGCCGCTCCTGGCGGATAATTCTCCCGAAGAATACTTTCTGAAGAAATCAGCCGGCAGATTCATCACCCTGGACATGAATGCAGCCTGAACGCTTAATCCTATCCTGGTCCTGGTGGCGTTAAAGCTTAAATCTTTTACTGCCTGTATGAGCATGGAGGAGATCGCAGCCGATACCATGAATATGGCGGTTCCCGCAAGGAACACCATGTTCCTGCTGTCTACCACCATCCCCGTTAAAACCTTGGTGGCCCTGGGCATCGCCAGACCCACGATGCTCACGAACAGGGTAAGCAGAAGAAAGATCACAACGTCGCTTTTATATATACAGTCCGCACTATACTTTAAAAGGTCTGTTATGCGAAGCTGTTTTTGCGGCAATGGTCTGTAGAAACACAGAGCCTCCTTTTCAAAGATATGCGCGTTGTTCTTTGAGACTTTTGTCTTCTCGCCTGTTAGCGGATCGTAGAACAGGTATCCCCCAAACTCTCCCGGAAGAAGCGCCACAGGTCCGGTTCCTTCCTTCGGATATCCCAGGATCGGACCAAACGCATATTTGTACCATCTGTCGGTAAGTTCGACTTTCCTGTACATGATCCCGTAAGGCCTCAGACTCCATTCCAGCTGTTCCTCGGCTTTTTCGGCGCTTTCGGGAACATCCACAGGCTTGCAGTGATAGAACCTGAGTATCTCGTCGATGGCAGCTTTGGTGGTAGTGCGCTCATCATCGGCAAGCCCTGAGTCATGCTTTCCGAGCACGACGGAAGCCATATGAAATACAGCCTCCTCAAAAGCCTTCTGATCATCCTGCTTTATTTGTCTGACCTGTCCGTCAAACCAGCCCATCATTCACCTCAATCGCTGGCGATAAGCTCAGTATAAGCTCCGCCCTTTGCCATCAGTTCGTCGTGAGTTCCTCTCTCAACAACTCTCCCTTTATCTAAAACGATTATCTCATCACAGTCCCTTATGGTCGAAAGTCTGTGTGCGATAACGATACATGTTATCCCACGGTTTTTTACCGCCTTGACAAGCTCATATTCCGTCTTGGCATCCAGCGCGCTCGTAGCCTCATCCATGATGATTATTGACGGATCCTGCGCCAGCACCCTGGCTATCTCTATCCGCTGTCTCTGGCCTCCCGAAAGGTTTTTTCCTCCCTCTATGAGCCGGCCGGAAAATCCCCTGTCGCGGGCCATGATTTCATCATAGATCTGGGCGTCCCTGGCAGCCATTATTACCTCAAAGCCCTGTATTGAGTTGTTCCACATACGGATATTGTTGTCTATAGTATCCTCGAACAGGACTATATCCTGATCAACGACAGCTACCGAGCTGGTGAATACCGTCCTGTCTATCTCATCTATCGGTCTTCCGTCAAAAAGTATCTCACCGCTCCACGGCTTGTATAATCCCGATATGAGCTTTGACAGTGTGGACTTTCCGCAGCCTGATGTGCCTACAAAAGCAACTCTGTTCCCCGGTTCCACGGACATCGAGAAGTCCTTTATGAGAGGTTCTGAGAGCCTCGAATAGCCAAAGGTGAGATTCTTTATCTCAAGCCGTCCGGAGAGTTTTGAGTAGTCTTTATCATCCTGTGCCTGTTCATCCCTGTACATTTCATCATCGGAATATTTCATCACATCATCGATCCGCTCCATCTCGGAACGCATCACCTGAACGGACTGTCCGGTTGATATGATCATCATTGCAGGATTCATGAAGGCAGAAAGAAATCCCTGGAAGGTCATGATGGATCCGATGGTAAACTCACCTCTGATGACAAGATACACCCCAAGTACGGTGACAGTTATATTGGCAAGCTGCGACATGAGCGCCGGGATCTTTTCGAGGATATTGTTCTGTCTGATAAACTTAAACGTCTGGTTATTGGCGGACGCCTGGAAACCGGCCCACTTCTGAAAATAACCGTTTTCCGCTCCGCTGGCCTTGATGGTCTCCACCATCATGATACCGGAAACAGTTGCCGAAGAAAGCTTGCCCTGATCACGGACCCTGACCCTCATCATGTTTTCTCTCTTATTCGAAATGATCCCTGATACAAAGAGGTTCACGACTATCGCGGTAATTCCGACAAGCGTAAGTACGACGCTGCATTTAAGCATCACAAAGAGATATACGAACATCATTACCATATTAAGGATCAGAGGCGTAAAGCTTTCTGTCAGAGTTGCTGCGATGGACGCGTTCGATCCCTGTCTTTGCAGGATATCGCCCGGCAGACGCTGCGAGAAGAACTCCATAGGCAGTTTGAGCACTTTCCACATGAAGCTGCTGTTGCCGACCATGGATATTTTCCCGTTTATCTTCATCTGATATATGGCCTGTATGAAGGCCGCGATGATCTGCACGAGCGCAAGTATGGACATCAGAATGATGAACGGCATCAGCAGATCACGATTTTCCCCGGTGAGGAGCCTGTCCATGAAGAATTTGGAAAAAACCGGATTAATGATGCCGAAGATATAACCTATGATGCTGGTAATCAGAAGAAACGCCACAGCCTCTCCCGATCCTTTCAGATGACCCCTGATATAATCAAAAACGCTCCTGGGCTTTCCGGATGGCTCGAAACTATCTCCCGGGGTGATAAGGAGACAGATTCCGGTGAAGGATCTGTCGAATTCATCCATGGACAGCTTAAGCTTTCCTTTACCCGGATCATTTATATAGGCGTAATCTCCCTTAAAGCCGTCAAGGACCACAAAGTGATTAAAATCCCAATGTATTATGCAGGGAAAAGTGAAGTTCTTCTTGACCGTTTCCAATTCGCACTTAAAGCCACTTGCTTCAAAGCCGTAATTTCTGGCCGCGATAAGAATATTCTTCGCATTTGATCCGTCCCTGCTCACGCCGCAGTCGTAGCGCACCTGTTCAAGCGGGACCCACTTGCCATAGTACGCCATTATCATGTCAAGGCAGGCAGCCCCGCACTCTAAGGCTTCAAGCTGCATTATAACGGGAACCCTTGCGCATCCCTTATTTATGGGTTTATTGATCCTGCTTTTTTTCATTATGCTCAGTTATCAAATAGCAACTCAAGAACCTGCGTCCTCTTATAAGTGACTTCAGCCTCATAGGTTCCGTTTTCGAGATCAGTATCCGCAACAGCAAATATCTCTCCATTTTCATCGACGCCTATGCTGGTGATCGGACTCTCGGATTCACCTATCCGGATGTTCATTCCTTCACGTATGTTTGAAGCAAATTCCCGGCTGTCAAATTCCATTCTGAGCGTTCCGTCTGCTACATGGGCAGTTCCGCTGACAGAGCTGCCGATGTAAGTAAAACTCCCCCATGCAAAAAGACCCGCAAGAAGAACAATGACTGCTAAAAGGATAGCCCATACCCCCGGTTTGGCTACCTTAAGATAGTCATTTAACTGATCCGGGGATGAGATATATTTAAGACTTTTCTCCCTGTATATCTGTTCGGCCATCATCTGCCCCTTTCAATCGACACTGCTCACCGATCACTGCTGTGTAACCGTATATTTCGCCATGCTTTTTTAACCGTAAACCCCGGTTCTGCCGTCAAAAACCTCTTTGCTACTCCTGTCTGCTTCCGGAATACACCGGAATGCCGATGTTCCTTGGGAAAAGCTTTTCCGAGAGCAAAAGAGAAGCCTGATTATGACGGTTTAACAATACCTTCGTATCCCGCGTATACTCCTGATCCATGTTCAGAACGAATTGCCTCATCATACCAAGCAAAACATTGCGGGCATCCGGATTCATGCTGATCATGAGCTGTATGGAAAGCATCCCCGAGGGAAGCACATGAAACAAAAGGAAACTGTCTATATCTCCATCTGTCTCATTACAGCAGGATACATCATTTTCAAAAAAAGAAATGTCAAGGTAACTCAGATCCTCGCACAGACCTTTTTTACCGTTTTTTAAACACTTTGATATTCCGTTCCTGAACTGTCCGACCGATATGTCGCGGAGAGTAAGGATATTGTCCGGGATGGCCTTTGACTTCATGATAGACAGTTCCAGAAGTTCTGACAGACTGAGTATGATCTGATCGCTTTCCGTAAGCATCACGGAGAATCCTGCCCGTTTTAAGATCTCTTTCTCCGCCCTGCGGTTCTCTACGGGCATCACGACAGAAGAAACCCTTATATCTTCCGCCATAACCTTCATATCATATGCATCAAGTATCCCGGAGGCAGCTTCCTCGTCCCCGGCCTTAAAAAAACATATCCTGCTTTCATTAGACCGGTTGTTCTCAAGATTTAAGACCTCCCAGATCATGGCGCACCGGATCTCGTCTTCATCTACAACCGCAAGTCCCCTGTAAAAGATCCTCCCGATGTTTTCCAGCATATCCTCATCTATGAAGCCTTTCATAAATCCGGTATTCTGTTTGGTAATCTCAATGATCTCCATCATGAACCTCCGATGCGATCCTTCAGACGATAGTCAGAATACTTAAGAAACCTACTGTTCCGAACATCTGCTTCATGTCGTCGGACACACCGGTAAGTATCATCTCCGCATCATTATCCTCAGTCTTTTGTCTTGCCAGCAGCAAAACCCGCAGTCCGGCGCTGGTAAGCATTTCCACATCCGTCATATCAAACCTGAGTAAGGTAAGACTGTCTATGCATTCAAGGACCTTGCTTTGGAGATCGGGCGCGGTAATGGAATCTAACTGTCCCTTAAGAATAAATGTGCATTCACTGCCTTCGACTGTTTTATTGATCTCAAGACTGCTTGTTCTTGGCATCGCTTTCTCCCCCGTGATACATAACAGACATAACTGTCAGATCGTCAAACTGCTCCTCTCCGTTTACAAATCTGTCCACATCCTTCCATACGCTCCCGATCAATAGTTCCGGCGGATCATCCCTGTGGGCATTAAGGATATCCAACATACGCTTCGACCCCAGTCTTTCTCCTTTGCCGGATGCATCCGTAAGTCCGTCTGTATAGACAAACAGGCTGTCACCGGGATTGAGTAAAAATACATCATCTTCATATTCTGACCCTGAAATGACGCCGAGCACGAGCCCGTGGGGCTTCTCTATAAGAGAATAATCGCCGCCTGCTTTCCTGACGGCCGGACATTCGTGACCTGCACTTGTCTCGATCACTTCTCCGGTGGAAATAGTCAGGATACCAAGCCATACCGTGACGAACATCATCTCTTTGTTTCCTTCGCACAGAGAATTGTTCACATCATGCAATATCTGAGCGGGCGTTCCGCCCATCTGTGCACGGTTCTTGATCATCGTCTTTGATATTACCATAAACAGAGCTGCAGGTACCCCTTTACCGGATACATCTCCGATGACCATACACAGGTGATCGTCATCCAGAAGAAATGCATCATAGAAATCCCCACCAACCTCTTTTGCAGGCGTCATGGAGGCATGAAGCGAGAACTGCGATTGATCCGGGAACAGCGGAAAATCCACCGGAAGCATATTGGCCTGAATACTGGCAGCCACATCCAGTTCCGCCGCCATATGCTCTTTCTCGGCTGTGAATACGAGTATTCTATCGATGTAATCCTTCATCCTGTCTGAAAGATTCTCGAAGGTTCCCGCCAGAACCTCTATCTCGTCACCGGTGCGGTAGGCATCCTCCATCTTAAACTTAAATTCTTCACCGGTCATCTCCCTGACGCGCCCTGTCATGGTCCTTATGGGAGCCGAGAGCTTTCCTGAAAATCTGACCGAAGCAGCCACTGTCACAAGTATCAGAACGATCACTCCGGCGAGGCTGATAATCATGACTTTTTGGAATTCATCCCGGTACTCTTCTCTTGTATCTCTGTCTGCCTTATCCATTGACTCAAGCAGCCACTCCGTAGGTCTCTCCAGTTCACTCTTTGCGATGAATGTCATCTGAGTCCAGTTGATGGTTTTCATGGCGGCATAACCTGCGTAGTATTCTTCTCCATCCACCATGACCTTGCCGAAGCCGGAATCCTCTTTTGAAGCAGCCTTGATGAATTCCTTAAGTTCCTCGTTTTCTATATCATCTATGTAACCGGATATATCAGCGGGGTAGTCGTCACTGTCTGCCACATCCCTTCCCATGGCCAGATCTCCGCTCCTATTATTTGAAAAGATAAGCCGGCCTTCATCGCTTATCAGCACGGTAAAGCCTGTCTCACCCCGGTATACATTCTCCAGCATTTCCTGGATACGGCTGATCTTTGTGGATCCCTGAAGTACAGCTGCCAGTTCTCCGTCGACGTATATGGGCACACTGTATTCAAGTTCGGGTATGCCGAGAAAGAAACTGGGGGCGACAAGTGAAAATGCAAAATCTCCTTTTTGCTCTGCCGCCTTATACCACGGTCTCGTTCTGGGATCATATTCGACCTGATCTCCGTTTTCATCGACCTTAATGTCGGAATAGTCATCCATCACCAGGCATATACCGTTTGGCAGGGCAATATAGACATCCTTTGTCATGCCGTCGGTGCCGGAGATTATTTCTTCCATCATCGGAGCCAGACCAGCCAGCTTCCTTATAAGCCTGTTTCCATCTTCATTGTCTCTTGCAGCGCTGTCGGCATAGAGAACCTGCAGGGTATATTTACCCGCATTGTCCTTCGACGGAGGAGCTACATTGCGCTCACCGTATTTATCCGGATGCTTGATTATATCCTGCACCTCTTTTGAAAGCAGTTCAAAATCGTGTCTCTTTGTAAACAGTTCATAATCGGATGCCAGCGACGAAAGGAGTATCGTACTTAAGAGATCGCTTTCTGCTTCGGCTAACATTGATTGTTGTGACTCTTCTCTTACAACGGCGCTCTGTTTCTCGTTGGTCTTTTTGTTTATGATCATCTGTATCCACAGAAGCGCGCCGGCCATGGCGGCCGACAGTATAATGCCTCCGATCACAAGCTTCAGGCACAGGCGCAGTATTTTTTCCCTGATCTGGCTTTTGTCATTATTATCAGTTGTATTGATATCCATTGCTCTCCTTACGCGGCGTTGTTATTACACAGTCCGAGCATCTTTTCTCTGGTTTCTTCATATTCCTGCTTCTGGAATGCGATATCCTGATCCTTCCGTTCACAGAACTGCGCATCACCCGAGCCTTCCTCTTCCTTTAAATACCTGTTATCGCTAAGCACAATATCCTGCTTACTCAGTTCCATGGTCAGAGCGTTGGTAAAGCATGAGATCATGTAGATCTTCGCCTCCAGAAGATCAAAAAGCTTTTTGGGCATGGCTTCGAAATACTCCGGATTATCTTCCTGCAAGATTCTGAAGGAAGTGCCTATATGCATGATGTAGTTCACATCATCATAATGCGACATGATCCATTCCATATTGAGATTATCCCAGGAGATCTCCAGATTCATTGCCTTCCTGACATACTGATCCAGATAGTATTCTCTCGCCTCCGGTTCATCGGACAGGAGTACTTCCAGAGAACAGCCGTCCTCGTATGCTCTGTAGCAGTCATAGCTCCTGACATCCAATGAATCATTAAGTTTCCTGCCTTTTACCCATTTATTATAGAAGGCCTCCCAGACAGCCGCATTTTTATCAGAACTGTTCTTCACCTTTTCCATGACCGCCACATGCTCTGCCGTCAGCTTGTCCGAATAGTCTTCATGTATTCCCGGAAGAAGCCTGCGCGCTTCGTTAAGCACTTCAGAATCAAGAGGTATATTCGGGTTAGCTCTTGCCCTCTCCTCCTGATGTGGAAGATCCTGTATCCATCCGTTTATCTCTTCCTCGGTTATGGGACTCCTCTCCGTATATCCTGCATTCTCAGGACTTGTATATTTAGAAAGGATAGCTTTCGAAGTCCGAAGATTTACACGCTTTGCCTTATCCCGTACTTCAAGTATCCCTTTCTTTGAAAGGCCCTGATAGGATTCTCCGTTGAATACTCTGAAATCAGCCTCCTGATAGATATCCGCAGCTTCGGAAACATTCTCGGGAACTGTCATATCCTGTGGGAAGAGTTCCAAGAGTTTCTCCACTCCGCGCAGGCGTCTGAATGTTGTGGTGGTCGTAAGCATAAGATAGGCTGCGCTCTTTTTCTGCTCCGTTTTATCTCCGGCATACCCGGGATCAGCAAGAAACTCGGGAACCTCTCCTTCCATGAAATTCCGGTACTCTTCATCAAGATCGTTTAGGAGCTTATTTCTGAGCTTTACTGAAGCATTCATGATCTCCAGCGGATTCTCATTTATAATGGTCTCAAATCCTTCGAGCAATTCAGGATCCCGGGTCCATTCCAGTTCACTTTCCATGGTATCAAGGGATGAAAGAAGCCTTGTCAGTTCCAAAACCTTCTTATCCGTATCTTCGATCGATCCGATCTTCCCGGATAATACGTTCTTGATATCATTATAAGCCTCATAGTCGCTTCCTGCGGCTTCGTTAAATTTCGAGCATATGTCGCTTATTTCCCTCTCCTCACTCTTAATAAGCTCAAAGCTATCGATATCTGTCTTTTTATACTCACCCCTTTGGAGTTTTTCGGCCATATCATTAAGCTTCACCATTGCAGACTTCGCCCTGCGGACCTCATAGGTATCCGATGCAGATACGGGCGCAAGCAAAAATGCCCTGTCACTTGACGCAAATACAGGATCCTTCTTTAAGGTATTATATAACCTGACATAGGCTCCTGCCGCGCGTATGACATCCATGGCTTCGCTGACCAGGCTGAAATATGTCCTGCCGGTTTTTTCATCTGTTTTGCTCTTAAGGAATGCAACATATTCAGGATTCTTCTCCAGCATGGTCACATAGTTTGCAGACATGTTCGCCATAGCTATCCCGGTATTACCCGAAAGATTCTTCTCGACAAATGCCGACTTATCACCGGCCATGCTTAAGATATTCTGGGTAACCACGTCAAGTGCCGTCTTCTTCTCCGTTTCATTCCCGTAGAAACTCTTAATTACATACGCCAGATTGGCTGATGCCGCCTCCTTGTTAAGTATGGTCAGATTAAAGCAGAATAAGGAATAGAACGTCTCAAGCTCCTCTTCGGGCTTAAACATCAGTTCCCGTGGAAGTTTCTCCAAAGCTTCCTTAAAGGATTCCCTGTTTTCTTCTTCGGTAAGGATAAGCGATAATCTGTCATCAGATCTGCTTTTGGCGTTATCCATGCGCTCTTTCATGCTGCCGGTCTTTACACTGCTGACGGTCTTCGATCCTTCCTTAAACAGCTCTGACCAGTTCTGCTCAAGCACCTCGCCTATTGTATCTCCGGTCAGATCATCCGCCAGCTTCCGATCCACAAGCCTTATCACGCTTCCGGGCACCGGCGCTTTTTCCTTTTTTGACAGCTGTGTAGCGTATTTTTGGTAAAATGCATCCAGTCTTCTCAGATATGCTCCCCTGTTATCATCACTTAAATACGGTCTTCTGCTCTCCTTGCGGATATGATTGATATATTTGATCGCTGCCTTTGCCTCCGGAGATTTGGGACGGTTTTTTATCATCTCATATTCGATGAATCTGTTTCTGTCGGTCGGGATTATTATTTCTTCATCCCCCACGACTACCTGTTCACCCTGAACCGCCGGTGCTCCCCCTGCTGCCCCATTTTTCTTCCTTTTCTTTTCCTCTTTTGTCTTTTTGCCAAATACGTCTATATCATCAAAGGCTTCGTTTGTCACCTCAATTCCTTCTTCCCAGGACACGCAGTTATTCTCCGCATCCCGTCCGGTCCATATCTTATGTGTGGATGAGTTCATCTTAAAACCAAGGGCCGGTCCAAGGGCATTTGAATTAATCTCCGTGGAAATGGCCGTGACATATTCCATCTTTGAAATTACCAAAGAATATATTACAGGATCAAGTTCGTCAAAGTACCAGGTATATTCCTCCTTATTCTTAGCGTCATCTTCCATATACCCGAATGAAGAGGAGAAAAAGAACAGTTCGGGATGCTTAATGAGCCAGTCTTTGTCGATCAGGTGTTCCGGCGTAATATCAAGGCTTAAGAGCTGTGAGACCACTCTGTCCATATGCGGGCGCATTCTCTCCCTGTCACCGGTAAACAGAGCTTCCAGAAAATCGTTGTTCCTTTCCATGATCATGCGCGCATGGTCGTCTGCGGGATCTCCGTTCTCATCCCTTTCGTAGTTCTCAATATAAAGGGGAACGCTGCGCAGATCAAAAGCGCCTCTCGCATCATCTAACTTGATATTATGAGCAGCGAAGAACTCATTCACGATCCTCTGGCGGCCGGCACTATCGGCAAGAAGCTTGTCATGGAACTTTAATCCCTCGACGGTTATGATATTATTTCCCTTCTTCCTGTACTCTTCTATCCTTGCGATATAGTCGGAATCATCCTCCTGCGCCGGCTTTTCTTTTTTAACAAAGATGTGTTCCTTAAGCTCCTCTGTCTGAACCTTAAGATATGCCTTTGCAAGAGGTCTGTTTTCAAAACGCTTCTCACAGTCTGCGATATAGGCGTCGTACTCCTCTTTGGTAAGGGCAGGACCCTTTCCCAGCTTTCTCGCAGCATCAGCCAGTTTTTTGATATATGGTCTGACCATTTCTACAACATCGGCTATATCCGGCGAGTCCTGGGGGTTAACCTTTTTCTCCTCGTCGAAGGCTTTTTCCGATACATCCTGATCCTGGCCAAACATGAAGTTTTGTCCTGAGTAAGCAGATAAGATGGCATTTAAGGCATCAGCATACTCTCTTAGCGCCAGAAGCTTTGCATCCCTGGGATCATCCTTGTTGAAGAGACTTCCTCCTTCCGTCTCTGAAACCAGCTGATGTAAGTCCTGCAGATACATGAGTAGGCAATTTAATTCCCCGCCGTCAACCATTACAAACAGATCTTCCGGATTCATCAGGGCAGGAAGCTCACCGAGTTTCTCGATAAGTCTCCCGAAACGCTTAAGCATCAGATCCTTGACCTTGCTTACGGCCAGATCGAAATCTTCCTTTACCATTTCCTTGTTCTGGTGATTATATTCTGCAAAGTATTCACCATACAGTCCCTTCATGATCCGGTAGAAATCCTCATCGGTGACCATATCCTGACTTAAGAATGACGCTAAGCTGCTGCCAAATCTGTTTCCGTCCAAAGCAGTGGTGGTGACTTTGAACTTACCGTTTTTTATGGGCTTATGAAGGATCTCGGTTATCTGATCATCGGTAAGCCCCGTTTCTTTGCGGATACGTTCATTAAAGTTCTTACGGAATCTCCGTGAAACAATGTTGCTGAACTCACCATTGGTAGTATTATTTGCTATATTTTCCGCGCGCCTTTTTTCCTTCTCCTTTTCGGGAAGCGCCATATATTCCTTAACCCTGTCATAGGTCAGTTCCTCATGCGGCGATATATACTCCTTCTTTG
>JAEEGI010013286.1_pt1 | contig 17490 bp, 12 predicted proteins | sample 8958751 | NCBI WGS metagenome assembly JAEEGI01 (sample SAMN16246545, study PRJNA631951) | gut metagenome | biome: gut microbiome; feature: rumen; material: KS-attached | host: Bos | place: Iran: Karaj | collected 2018-10
CGGGTGAGTATATCGCCTCATTGAGTGATGGTGAGCGGCAGAAGGCCATGATTGCCCGTGCGCTGGCGCAACAGACGCCCATCATCATCCTCGACGAGCCCACCGCCTTCCTGGACGTAGCTAGCCGCATCGAGACGATGCGCCTGCTGCAGACATTGGCGCATGAGCGCGGTAAGGCTGTCCTGCTCTCCAGCCATGATATTTCCCAGTCGCTGATGTTGGCCGACGAATTGTGGCTCATTACCACCGACCGCCAGGTCGTTACCGGCACAACCCCCGAACTGGTGGCCTCGGGCGCCATGAACCGCTTGTTCACCAACCGCTCTATCCATTTCAACAAACAGATACTTGACTACTCGTTCTGATTCCTTTTGGTGATAAAGAAGAGTGGCGCTCGCGACATGCCGAGCGCCACTCTTTAATGATTAAAAATACTTAGGTTGTCCGGTAAAGATTTTCAAGATCGGCATAATTCACTATATCTGAGTTGAATAAGTGCTTCTTTCATGCCATGGGCTTGACTTTTGCCTCGTAGAGGCAGGTCGGGTCGAATCACAAAGTTCCTCTTCGAGGCACTTGCCGCATCTCGCTCTAGGACCAAGCTGCGGCCGTCATCGACGGTCTTGCATGGTCTTTCTCATTGAAATCGGTTCTTCGAACCGCTAACATCGTCGATGTTTTCCCGGACACTAATGATTAAATACTATTGAATAATTACCATCTGCCTTTCAACAGGTAGTCGATCAACGTGGTCACATCGCTGATGTCAACGCTACCACTTAGGTCGGTGTCGGCTGCATTTACATCCACGCCCGAGGCGTTGCCGCTAAGCAAGTAATCGATGAGTGCGGTAACATCGCTGATGGTCACTTCGCCGTCACCATCCACGTCGCCGCGCAACGATGCTGTCAGGTCAACCCAGGTGTAGCCTTCCTGCTTCTTGGGATACCAGTACTTGCTGCGTGAAGTGGAGATTTGGGCTGCGGTCATCGTGTTGGCTTCGTTGCTCTTGGCGACGACATACATCATGCCAGGCGCCGATGCCGATCGTGTGGGCAGGCTGTTGACCAGGGTCGTCATGCCCGAGCCGCTGATCTTGTTCTGGTAGCAAAGCAATTGGGTTAACGCAGTACAACCTTGTACCGAAAGCGAGGACAATTGGTTATTATAGCACCACAATTCTGTCATAGCAGAACATCCTATAACCTCAAACGAGGAGAGCGCACAGTTGATACAATATAATTTGGTCAATGATGTGTTGCCGCTGACGTTGAGTGTTGTCAGTTGACTTAGTCCCGAAACAATGAGTTCAGTGATTTGATTGTTTCGAGCCATAAGCGTATGAAGATTGCTCATTTCATTTACACCATCCAAACTTGAGATCTTGCAATCCTCACAGTCCAGATAGATGATGGCCTTGCAGTCGGCCAGGCCCGTGATGGCCGTCAGGTTGGAGTTCTCGTAGCAACACAGGTTCTTCAATCCGGTGCAACCGTTCACTTGTAGTGAGGTCAAGGCATCCCGGTAACAATTGAGCGTGGTCAATGTCGTGTTGCCACTGACCCTCAGGTTTTTCAAATTGCTCTTATTGACAACCGAGAGCGAGGTCAACTGGTTGTTGCGGGCAAACAGTGTATTGATGTTGTTCATTGAGTTAACCCCAGGCAGGTCGGTGATCTTGCAATCCTCGCAGTCCAGATAGGTGATGGCGGTGCAGTCGGCCAGACCGCTGATGCTGGCCAAGTTTGCATTGTAGTAACAGCGCAGGCCCTGCAGTGCTGTGCAACCGGTCACGTTAAGGTAGGTCAAATTGCAACTGTAGCATCTCAGGTCGGTGAGCGATGGGTTGTTAAACGCGGCTAAATATTGCAGAGCGCTCTTGCCGTGGACATCAAGTGTAGTGAGTCGGTTGTCGTTCACATAAAGATTGGTCAGGTTGGTCATGCTCGAGACTGCGCTCAAGTCGGTGAGGGCGCATCTCTCCAATTGCAGATAGGTCATAGCCGTGCAATCGGCCAAACCAGTGATCGTGGACAGGCTAGAGTTGCCATTGGTTACCAACTTTGTCAGCGCGGTGCAACCTGTGACATCGAGCGTGGTCAAATTGTCGCCGTAGCAGTTGAGTTCGGTCAATAGTGTGTTATTGCTACATCTGAGGGTTTTCAATTTGGAAAAGTTATACGCATTCAAAATCGTCAACCTGTTATTGCTGCAATTAAGGCTCTCGAGATTGGGGAAATAACTCAAATTCAGTGTAGTCAATTGATTGTTGCTACACAACAGGGTTTTCAACTGGCTCAGACCAGACAATCTGCTAAGAGAAGTCAAATTATTGTTATTGAGGTACAAAGACTGCAGATTGGTAAAGTACTCGATACCTTGCAGGTTAGAAATACCCTTGTTGCCAAGGTCCATTGAATAGGTGTCATTCACATCGGCCTGGGTAATATAGCCCTTGCTGAATCGCTGCATCAAATAGTTGCGGAAGCCTGCGTCCGGGAAGTTGGTAGCGTTGATGATGGCCAGATAGTCGTCGCTGATGTAAACATCCTGATTGTAGACTGGGTTGCCATTGATATCATTAATTCTGTCATTCGCGAAATATGCTCCATAGGGTTCCAAGATGGCCTCGTTTCCATAAAGGTGTAAGCCGCTATTATATATACAATAATAACTGGAATTATTGGTAGCTTTGAAGCGGACGCTGCTGCCTTGGTAAATACGGATTATAGTATACTCGATGACATCATCGGCTGTGGTGGAGAGTGTTGCTTTCACGTTCTGAAAATTCACCTCATTCGGTGCGTCTAAGTCGGTGCCCGAATTATTATCCTCATCCTGGATCGCCGATTCAGTGTCAGACGAGACATTGAATGTGCCGGGACCTTGTAAAGTAAGGCTGAACTTACTGTCTGTTGCCATCCAGATACCCTCCGAGTTGACACTGTGGATGTTGACAACAGTGGATGCTGACGGAGCATACAATGTGGTCGTTCTCCTGATGCGTACACCGGGGCCATCATATCCCGTCAGGTTGCAGGTACCGACGAATTTGACAATCAGGCCAACGCATTCATCATTCTGAACGGGACGCCTGGCGTTGCCCGAGGCGCCCTGTGTGTTGATGTTGATATTGGTCAGCGTCAGTGTTTTGGTCGAGTGGTCATAACTTGCTGTACCACTCTTGATGTAGTTGTTCACGATGTTGTTACAGTTGTCGCTGGTGACCATGGTGCCAGCCACATAGAAACCATAACTGGTGGCGGCTTGTGCCGCTAGAGTTGTCAGCAGCACAAAGGCGATTAGAGATAATAGTTTTTTCATATCGTTAATGGTTGCCTCCTGAGTCCCCCAAATTCGGCGTTAACGTTGGATGTGAAAAAGCGCAGGGACTTTGTCTGCCTGTTCACCCTTACTGAGGCATCGCAAACGCCCTTGCTCTGTGAATGGTCATCCACCACGCTTAGTTTATGGTCAATTCCCTCCCTATTGGCAGTGTGATGAAACTAATCCACTAGAGACGGAGCGTTGTTGACTGCCTTTGACCCGTTCAAATTTTTTGGCGAAATATCAGTAAAAGGTCAAAAACAAATCGCTTTCGTCTTGTTAAAGAAATATTATTTGTTTGGCGGCAGGACAAGTCCACCGCTTTGCGCTGCAAATATAGCATAATCAATCATAAAAATCAAATTTTTAATGGTTTTTTACGGTGTTTTTTTATTTGGCAAGTTGAGTTGCGGACATGAAAAAGAGATGAAAAATGCCCTTTTTTGCTTAGTTGATATCATTTTTTGCATAGTTTGCATAATGTGGCTCAATCGCCTATATATACTGGCTTTGTGAGCAATTTCCTCATGGCATCGAGGGCATTTTGGGGCCTGAAAATTTGGTCAATTCAAATGCTTTTTCTACCTTTGCCCTACAAACCAATTACTAACAACTTATGCTAAGACGTATTTTTTTAGCGCTTGCTGTTGTGATTGCGATGTCTGCCGTGGGGCAGGATTTTAAACTGAACGCTACCAAGTATCATCCTGGACAGGGCGGTGCTGGTTGGGTAACAGCAAGCGGAGACCGAATCAATTATGATAAGTTGAAAAACTATCAGATTCGATGGGTCGCTCTCTCGCATGACATGTTTAACCAACATGGCTTCAAACTGGGCGACGTGATTATTGTGGAAAGTGAGTCTAACCCCTCGATAAACGGTGAGTGGGTTGTTAAAGACAAGATGGGAAAGCGACTGCGCAAACGCATCGACTTCCTCACACCGCGTGAGGACAAACGCTTCCGCAACGGACAAGTCACTATTCGCAAGAAGAGAAAGACAGAGTAAACTCAAAAGGAGTTTTCCACTATTAATGAAGATGACGAGACAGATTACCTCTGCCTCGTCATCTTCGTTATGGCTAATGCCTCTGAACCCCTAGTTGGTGATGGGGAAAGCGGCTTTGTGCTTGTTCAACGCCTTGAGAGCCTCCTGGACGGTCTTGTCGTTGCGGTTGAGAATGGGGTAGAATGCCTGGTTGCCGAAAATGTCTCTGGCAATCAGCGCCTTGAGGTTGGTCACGATGACGTCACGTGACAGGTTGATGTAGTACCAACGTGGGGCAATGCCGTTGCTCGCGGCATAGTCGGCGAAGTCCTTCAGCAAGGCATCATCGCTGGGCGCCATGCGCAAGAATTGCTTGTAGTCTTCCATCTTGTTGAGCGATGGACGATTGTTGTTGCAGTAGGTGAAGGCGTAGCGTTGCAGCAATCCCGCATTGACCACGTCGATGTAATATTGGGTGATGCCGCTTGTATCGCGTGGCACAAAGATATCGGGCACAATGCCTCCACCACCATACACCGTGCGGCCGTATAGCGTGGTGAACACTTGGCTCTTGTCAATCTTCATGCTGTCACGGCTATAAAGTTCTCCATGCATGTATCGGTCTATCAGCTCTTTCTCATAGCCGAGCACGCCTTCTTTGTAATCCTTCTGGATGCAGCGTCCGCTAGGCGTGTAATAACGCGCTGTGGTGAGGCGGATAGCACTGCTGTCGGGCAGCACAAATTCCTTTTGTACCAACCCCTTGCCGAAGGAACGGCATCCAACAATCAAGCCGCGATCATTGTCCTGAAGGGCTCCCGCAAAGATCTCGCTTGCACTGGCGCTGAACTCGTCGATAAGAACAGCCACCTCAACATCTTGGAACGAACCAGTGCCATCGCTCCACACTTCATTGTCGTCGCGCTTATAACGTCCCTTGGTGAAGACTATCGGCTGTCCTGCGGGCAGGAACTCGTTTACCATGAGTTCAGCCATCTCCATAAATCCACCTCCGTTGCCTCGCAGGTCAATCATGTATCGTTTGGCCCCTTCCTCTTGTAGGCTGGCCATTGCAGTGATGAATTCATCGTAGGTGTGTCGTCCAAACTGGTTGATTTTGATATATCCGGTATTCTTGTCCAGCATGTAGTAGGAGTCGACCGTGTTAACGGGAATGTCGCCTCGCGTCACAGTGAAAGTGAGGATTTTGTCGGTATTCAATCTCTTTATACCCAGTTTCACCTTGGTGCCCTTGGCGCCACGCAGCCGTTTCATCACAGCGCCGTTAGTCATCTTTTCGCCTGTTGCTACCGAATCATCGATGGTGACAATGCGGTCTCCCGCCATGATGCCGACCTTTTCGCTGGGTCCGCCGGGTATCACCTCGACCACGCCAATGGTGTCATCGACCAAAACAAATGAGATGCCGATGCCGCTGAAAGAACCGTTCAAGTCATCTGAAGCGATTTGAAGCTCCTCGGCGCTGAAGTAGCTGGTGTGTGGATCCAACTTGCTCAAGATCTCAGGAATGCTCAGCTCGATTAAGTCATGCAGGTTGGTTGTGTCCACATAGTCTTGAGCGATGAGGTTGAGAATCGCATTGAGCTTGCGGTCATTGTCGGCAACAGGCCGATTATTGGTGAAGCGATTGCCAATGAAGATACCCACCACGACCGCTAGGGCTATGACGAGTGGTAACCAAATGGGTTGACGTGTGGACTTCTGTGTCATGTTTGTGTGAAGGTCCAAATGGGTTATTGGTTCTGAGTGGCTAAATACTGTTCTACTTCTTTATAGTGGTTCTCGCTGTTCTCGCTCGTGATTTCCACTTGTTCATAGTCGCCATTGCGCTTCCACAGGTGTATGATTTCGATACCTGCTCGGCACAACAGGTCAACACCGTCATGCATTCGGTAATATTCGCCAAAGACAACTCGGCGAATGCCTGCCTGAATGATGAGTTTGCTGCATTCCATGCACGGCGAGGTGGTGACGTACAGTGTTGCTCCGTCGCTGCTGTTATTGCTCCGTGCCACCTTGGTGATGGCGTTGGCCTCGGCATGCAGCACATAGGGCTTGGAGTGCTCGGCATCTTCCTCGCACACGTTCTCAAAGCCTGCCGGCGTGCCATTGTAACCGTCACTGATAATCATTTTGTCCTTGACAAGGAGAGCGCCCACCTGCCGGCGTCGGCAATAGGAATTTTCGGCCCAGATTTGCGTCATGCGCAGGTATCTGGAGTCGAGCAGCATTTGTTTTTTCTCGCGTGCGTCCATTAGCTTTGGTTTTAATTGGCAAAATTAGTTATTTTTTTGGCTATAAATGACACATCAGCCGTTTTTCTCTCCAAAAAACATAATTTTTTCTTCTCGGTGACGATATCGACTATACTGCGTGGCGTTAAAGTGTGAAAATATGGTAAGAATCTACTGAATTTGGTTAAATCAAATAAACTGATGCAACATTTTTGCTTATTTCACGTCTAATTATATAATTTTGGAGCAATTAAAAGTGTACACGACAATATAATATGATTACAGATATGAAGAAGAGTTTTTTAATGATGACCATGCTGGCAGGTCTCTTGCTCGTGAGCAGCTGTGCCAGCAAGAAGGATTTGGAAGATTGCAGGCAACGCAGTCAAGCACTGTTCCAGACGCATAAGGAATTGAACATCAGCTACCAGGAGGCAAAAGAGCAACTCGCTGCCGCTAATGTGCGTGTGTCGTCACTGGAAGAGCAGTTAAAGGAGTCCAAGGAAGCCTATGCCCGCTTGCAGCAATCGCTGGACAAGAGCCTTGTTAATTCAAGTCAGAGCAATGTCTCTATCGAGAAGCTTGTGGACCAGATCAATGAGAGCAATCAGTATATCCGTCACTTGACCGATTTGAAGACGAAGAGCGATTCTCTCAATTTGGCCTTGACCAACAAGCTGACGCGCTCATTGTCTAAAGAGGAACTCAAGGATGTTGACGTTCAGGTTCTCAAGGGTGTAGTATATATCTCTCTGGCCGATAACATGCTCTACAAGAGCGGCTCGTATGAGATCAATGAACGTGCAGCCGAGACATTGTCCAAGATTGCGAAGATCATCAATGACTATGAAGACTATGATGTACTCATCGAGGGTAATACCGACAACGTGCCCATCTATCGAGAGAATATCCGCAACAACTGGGACCTCTCGTGTCTGCGCGCGTCATCGGTGGTTCAAGCCTTGCAAAACGACTATGGCGTGAATCCCAAGCGATTGACCGCAGGTGGCCGTGGCGAGTACAACCCGCTGGCCAGCAACGACACCGCAGTGGGCAAGCAGCGCAATCGCCGCACCCAGATCATCATCACTCCCAAGCTTGAGGAATTCCTGGAACTCATCGATGAGGCTCCCGAGGATTGATGTGGACAGGTGACCTGTATATAAGACTTTAATAAACATTACAGACTACGGTCGCAGGGCAATGAACCACGCCTTGCGACCGCTTTTTATCCCTATGGAATGAAGTCAGGTATCGTGGATTTATTCTACCGTGACGCTTTTGGCCGGATTGCGCGGACGGTCAACGTCCTTGCCCTCGCACATGGTTATTCAAATGGCTATCTCTCTAAAAAAAAACACAAGTCCCTGACTCGACGTCAAGGACTTGTTTTAACTAATTAACCTTCTAATACCATTAACATAAACCTTAAACATATTGAAAACGCAAGTGTCTCGCGACACACTGGTTTTCTCAATCTTAAAAACTAATACCATGAAAACCACTGCAAATTTAGGACCATTTATTTTTTCTGCCTTATTTTTCGTCAAAAAAATGCGCCAAATTAACACAATTTAGCAGAATTTGCCCAAAAATCATCGAAATGACATCAATTTCATGACTTCGGTTATAGTTTGAATCCCCAAAATTGAACTTGATTGCCACATCATGCTGTATCGTTGGCAAATCAGTTTCTCATGCATACTTTTGCGCTGTAAACCCAATCAGGGAAACCTCGAGAGCTGTAAACCCATTCAGTGATAAAACCGCCAAACTGTCAACCCTGTTTAGGCGAACGATAAAATTAGTGTAAACCAACTTAGTTAATCGCTCTCAAATCTGTCAAGTATTCTTAGGGAAAGTCTCTATGTTTTGAGTTGTTTAATGTTCTTTAGGGTTGTGGTGCCAGAATGTTGCACTGGGGTGTAGTTCCTTTGCATCGTCAAACGACGGACAAATAAGAACTATCTACTAATAATTAAAACTAAATAAACTATGACTGAGCAGATTTTAAAACAGGAAGTGTTGATTGATGGGCAGCAGGTGTTGAGCATCGCCACGCCCGACATTGTGACAAACCATGTGAGCGAGGTGGCGCCCCACACGCAGCGCGTCGTCGAGGTGGACCCGATGAAACTGCAAGTGATGCAGAACGCTGTCGCCAAGATTGAGAAAGCCTTTGGCTCCTGTGCCATCATGCGTATGAACGATGAGAGTGTCGAGGATGTCGATGTCATTCCCACCGGTTCTATCGGACTCGACAAGGCTCTGGGAGTGGGTGGCTATCCCCGTGGCCGCATTGTCGAAATCTATGGCCCTGAGTCGTCGGGCAAGACGACGCTGGCGCTGCACGCTATTGCACAGGCTCAGCAGATGGGCGGCATAGCGGCCTATATCGACGCCGAGCACGCCTTTGACCGCAGCTACGCCGAGGCCGTTGGTGTGAACACGCGCAACTTGTGGATCAGCCAGCCCGACAACGGTGAGCAGGCGTTGGAGATCGCCGACCAGCTCATCCGTTCGGCCGCCATCGACGTTATCGTCATCGACAGCGTTGCTGCCCTTACTCCGAAGGCCGAAATCGAGGGCGAGATGGGGGAGAGCAAGATGGGCCTGCAGGCGCGCCTGATGAGCCAGGCATTGAGGAAACTCACGGCCACAATTGCCAAGACACGCACCTGCTGTATCTTCATCAACCAGCTGCGCGAGAAGTTGGGCGTGATGTTCGGTAACCCCGAGACCACCACCGGCGGCAACGCCCTCAAGTTCTACAGCAGCGTGCGCCTTGACATCCGCCGCCTGGCACATATCAAGGACGGTGAGCGGGTCTTGGGTGCACAAACACGCGTCAAGGTCGTGAAGAACAAGGTGGCTCCTCCCTTCCGCAAGGCCGAGTTTGACGTCATCTACGGCACAGGCATCAGCCGCTCGGGCGAATTGCTTGACCTGGGCGTTGAGGCGGGCGTCATCAAGAAGAGCGGCTCTTGGTTCAGCTGGCAGGACATGCGCCTGGGCCAAGGTCGTGAGTCGGCCAAGCAGTTCCTTGACGATAACCCCGACACCGCCGATGCCATCGCCGCCCTCCTTCAAGCCACCACGTGAACCTTAACCCCAATACCATGAAAACCACACATCAATAAAGGAAGACAATAAGTACAATAAACACAATATCTTGATGGACAAAATATTGTAATGGTTGTACTTGTTGTCTTCCTTTTCTGTTACGGGTTGTTGTCGCGTTAGTGGTGGCGGGTGAGGCGGGCCAGGTAGTCGTAGTGCTCGCCACGGGCAATGACTTCGCAGTCAAAGCCGTGTTGTGCCGCTTGCTCGCGCAGTGTCTCGGCATCGATAAACAACCAGGGGAAGGACTCGCCCTTGATGCCCTTGTAACGCATCTGGTAGGTCAGTTCGCCATAGTAGCCTTCGACGCCCGTGAGGTCGATGAAACCGTCCTCGTCCTCATAGACGTAGCAGATGTCGCTGGAGTCGCACAACAACTGGCCACCAGGAGCCAACAGGCTATCCACCTGCATGAAGAAGGCCGGTAAGCGCGAGATGGTACCCACGATGCCGATACCGTTCATCAGCATGAGGATGGTGTCATACTGTCCGTCGAGGGCAAAGAAATCCTGTTCCCTCACGTCCTCCACACCGCGCTGGCGCATCGTTGCCACAGCGAGCGGCGAGATGTCGATAGCCGTGACACGCTTGCCCATTTCTTGCAGGGCCAGCGAGTGGCAGCCGGCGCCGGCTCCCACGTCCAGAATGGTGCCACCAGCCTGGCGCAGTGCCTCCTGTTCAATGCGCGGCATCCCGTCAAAAGTCCTGAACAGCGTTTTGACCGGAATCTCGTCCTCGTCAAAGGCTGGAGACAATACACGCAGGCGCGCCGCCTTGCCAGTGGCATGATAGTCGGCGATAGCGTGCCCCATCGGGTCTTTGTCGGCAATCATCAGCGAATGAAGTGCATTCCTTGCCAGGGCTCGTATTTGGGAGGCTGTGCAGTGCCTGTTGACAGTTGGCGTATCATCCAAGCCATGTTTTGGGCCATGGTGCGCATCGTCTGCATGCCCTCGACATCGTGGCGTGTTTCTCCGGCCTCACGGCCAAATGCGATGTTCCAGTATTGTGACGTCACCAGTGGCATGTTGACCATCTGGAACGGCATCTGCAACGTCTGGAAAGCGGCGGTGGAACCACCACGGCGACATACGGCTACAGCTGCCGCGGGTTTGCCTGAAACACGTGCACCGGCAAACAGCATGCGGTGTATCAGATTGAGCACATTGCCGGTGGGCGTGCCGTAGAATACCGGCGTGCCGACAATCAGTCCGTCGGCCTCGTTCATCTTGTCGATGACCTCGTTGCACAGGTCATCGTTGAAGGCACAGTGGCCGTCGCCCTTGCTAGCGCATGCTCCACAGGCAATGCAGCCGCGAACGGGCTTTGTTCCTATCCACACGATTTCGGTCTGAAGCCCCATCTCCTTGAGGGTGTTTGCAGCCTCGTTCAGCGCAAAATAGGTGTTCCCCTTCTCATGAGGAGAACCGTTGATCAATAAAACTTTCTTCATATTCGTCTCAGTTTTTTCAGTTTCTAATGATTGATTTAACAGGTTGCAGGCAGTTCCCCGATAGCCTAAAACCTAAAGCCTCTCCATATGATACCCCATCGCATTCAGATGCATGGCCATCCCGAGTTGGTACATGCACTGCAGACACGCGACATAGCCATTGAAGGCCTCGGCCGTTCCCGGCTCGATGTCCTGTGCGAACAGGGCCCGTTTGACCCTCTCGGCACAGTCCCCGACCAGTGTCTGTCGCTCCTCGGCTGCATCGCCATGCAAGTCGAGTACCTCGTCCATGATGTACTCGTCCAGGTTGTCATAGCCCCGCTTGTCACGCAGCGGCGTGTACAGGTCGTCCACCTTGCCGTATTTCTCCCAGTCCTCGTCCCAGAACTTGGCCACGGCCATACCGACAAACATCATCCATCCCAACGATGCCACGGGATAGTTGGCAAACTCGCGGATGCCGTCGGGCAGATAAGCCTCGGCAACGGGAACCCACTTGGCTTCCACGTCGGGACACTCGGGCAGACGCTCATCCATAACGCCACGCTCCACCAGGAAGCGGTGCAGGTCGGTAAGCAGTGTTGAGGCAAAATTCTCTATCATTGATAATTGTTTTGGTTATTCATTTTTTTAGCGGGCGCAAAGATAATGTTTTTTTATTTAATTACCGCACAATTAGGGCAATAATTATGACTCTTTTGGCCGATGGATGCGCATGTGGGCAAGAATAGTGAGCAACGAGACCCCCAGGCCATAGTAAACAGCGTCGCCAGGCAGTGACAGCGCGCCCGCCACGAGCATCGCCCCCACGCCAACAGGCATCGACAGCAGGATGGCTTGGCGTGAGAAGCGCCCTGGCAGCCACAGCGCAAAGCACAGCGGGAACAGGATGGCCACGGCTCGCAGGCCCAACGACAGGAAGCCCAGGTCGTTGATGAAAGCACCGTGGAAAGCGAGGGCGGCGAGCACCGCAGCGGTGAGGATGCCGATAATCGACAGCCGCGTCTGCAACAACTGGGACAAGCGTCCTGAAGCCATACCTAGCCGCTGGCGCAGGTTGCCGTACACGTCGCGCACGAGGATGGTCGCAGCGCCGAGCGCCAGACCACTGCCGCATCCCAGGATGTTGATCAGCATCGTTCCAAGCATCAGCCCCCCCAACCATGCGGGCAGATGCTTGAGGATAAAAGCGGGAAACGCCTGTGCCGAGTCGGCAATGACACCGATACCCTCAGGCAGGGTTTCGCCGGCGGCCTGCAGTGCGGCGAGTTCATCGGCCGTGACATAGTGGCCGCGCATATAGATTCCCACCAGCGTGCATGCCGCACCGATGATGGGCATGAAAAGGGCGCACAGCAGGGCGCCGCGCCGAGCCTTGGGCGTTGACGAGGCCGACCAGATGCACTGGGCATAACTCTGTGTGCACACCACGCCCAAGACAAGAGACAGGCAGCCTCCCATGTCCTTGAAGAATCCCCTGGCAAACGGGCTGCCATACTGGTGATGGATGCTCTCGATATCGCTCAGGCCATGAAGCTGGCCCAGGGTGGGGGATTGGTAGATGTTGTCAACCCCCTCACGCAAGCCGGCCAAGCCACCGGCAATGTGCCACACCACCACGCCTGCTGCCAGCGAACACAGGTACAGCAGGATGAGTTTGACGATACCGCCACTGCCCGCACTGCGTATGCCGCCATACAGCACAAGCAGCATGATGAGCACGGCGCCCGCAATTGAGGCCCACAGGGTGGTGATGCCGAACAGGCTGCCGATCATGGCCGACGATGAAATCACCTGTGACACGATGCTGATGAAAATGCCCACGAGGAAGAGTAGCGACCCCACGGTTTCGGCTTTGTGTCCATACTCACGGCTCACCACTTCGAGCAGCGTGCTGCAGCCGCTATTGCGCAATGGGCCGGCAAAAAACAGTCCCAGCACCAGCGCACCCAGTCCTGCACCGATGGTGAACCACCATGCCGACAAACCGTAGCTGAATGCCAGCTGCGCCGTGCCTATGGTGGACTGACCGCCGGCCAGTGTGCCTAGCAGAGCGCCGCACACCATCCAGCTGCCGCTCGTGCCGCCAGTGGTGAAACTGCGTGCGTCCTTGACATGGCGCCCCGACAGCCAGCTCACCGCCAGCAGTAGGGCGACGGTGAGTACTACTCCGATCAAGTGGACAAAAGAAACCATTTCACGATATGATTTTTCACAAAAATTATCCGTTTTGGGTAATTCCGGGCGCAAAGATACACCAAAAAATGTCCAAAATGGGCAAATTGTTAATAACTATTGTGTAAGAATATTTTATTTTTGGATAAAAACGATGTAATTTTGTAGGTTAATTAATGTGCCCATTCCATTGGGCGTCATGGCAATGGTAAAAACATCAAATTTAAAATACAAGTAATATGAGGTTAACTACTCTCTTTTCGTTGATTTTGTTATCAACAATGATGGCGCTGGCAGGTCCGCGTCCCATCACCAGTAACATCGAAGGCGATGTCAATGCCGACGGCGAGGTGAATATCGCCGACATCAATGTGCTGATCAATTGCATCATGACCTCGAGCTATGAAGCGAAGGGTGATTTCAACAATGATGGAGAAATCAACATCGCCGATGTCAACTTTGTCATTGACATCATCCTGAATGGCCCGAAGGAGCCACTTGCCGACACGGGCATGTACATGGGCATCATCGGTTACAACCAGACGCTCACGACCAAGGACATCTCGCTCCTTGACTCGACGACGGTGACTGGTTTCAACAACTTCGTTGAGGGTCTGGCCACACAGCCTGGCCGACTCCTGTACTACTCGTTGGACAAGGCACTGGATGCGCTCAACAACGCACGCCGCCCTGTCAACCTGCAGAATGTTGCCGTGGTCACCTTTACCGAGGGTAACGACCAGGGTTCGCTGATGATGACCGACAAGTATGAGACCGAGACCGAGTATGCCGAGGCCCTGAAAGCCCGCATCACCGAAGAGCGCGTTTACGGTCGTCCCATCAAGGCCTACACCGTTGGTCTGCTCAACGACAACGTCAAGGACGTGGCACAGTTCCGCAGCAACCTGCAGGCGCTCTCCAGCGATCCTGAGAAGGCTAGCGAGGTCAACTCCGTTGCCGAGGCTAATGCCAAGTTCCAGTCGATTGCCGATGATCTGGTTCGTCGCAACATGTCCGAGAAGTTGACGCTCGTCTTCCCGGGTGTCGGCACCGGCACGCGCATTCGCTTCACCTTTGACGAGGTGGACGATGCCACCGTCGATGAGTCGCAGGTTTACATCGAGGGTACCTTCTCGCTCAAGACCCGCAGCCTGACCAACATCATTTATAAGGGCTTGACCTGCAGCGCTGGCGACAGCGTTGCCGCATCGAGTGTTGATGGTATGTTTGTGTCGCTCGTGTTTGAGGGCGTACAGCTCGACAGTGAGGACCGCATCGAGAAGAAGAACATCCAGGAGTGGTATTGGGTAGAAGACCTCAACGAGTGGGAGGCCAGCACCGAGTTCTCGGCTGATCGCCTGCCCGATGTGGAGAGTTCCTACTCCAGCGCGCTGGTCATGCTTCTGCTCGACTGCAGCTCGGTTATGGACGAGAACTTTGACGAGCTCAAGACCGCTGCCAACTCATTCATCGAGCGCATGCAGAACTACAACACCATCCCGGGCATGTTCACCGTCAATGGCATCTCGTTCCAGATGGTGGCCATCGAGGGAGGCACCTTCACCATGGGTGTGGATTCGGCCATGGTCGATGCAGGCATCGCCGGTGTTGACGAGTTGCCCGCACACGAGGTGACGCTTGAGCCTTACAGCATTGGCCAGACCGAGGTGACCCAAGAACTCTGGCAGGCTGTCATGGGCAACAACCCGAGTGGCTTCACCGGTGACCCGCAGCGTCCTGTAGAACAAGTGAGCTGGGATGATTGCCAGGAGTTCATCGCTCGCCTCAACGCCATTACCGGCAAGAACTTCCGCCTGCCCACCGAGGCCGAGTGGGAATATGCCGCCCGAGGCGCCAACAAGAGCTCCGGCTACCTGTATGCCGGCAGCGATAATGTTGACGATGTCGCTTGGTATTACACTAACAGTTATGTTGTGGGCAATGACAGCCCCGACTTCGGAACCCATGCTGTTGCCACCAAGCACAGCAACGAGATGAGGATCTATGACATGAGCGGTAACGTCATGGAGTGGTGCAACGATATGTATCTCCCCTATGATACGGAAGATGCTGAGTCGGGCTCGACACTCAATCGTCGCGTCATTCGTGGCGGCTGCTGGTTCAGCCTTCCCGTTGATTGCCGTACGACAGGTCGTGACTACCAGTCGGCTGGCATGCGCACCTACACCATCGGTCTGCGTCTCGCTCTTTAATCCGAAACGACAACAATTTTTCCCTATTAAGTAACTGCAAATGCGTCCGGTGTCGATAAAACCATCGGACGCATTTTTCCAAACAACTAACGACTATCTCCCATGCTTCTGGTCATCATTACCGCATTGATCCCGGCTCTGATTTTGGGCTGGTGGATTTATCAGAAAGACTCACTGCGCCCCGAGCCCCTGAATATGCTCTTCAAGGCCTTCCTCTATGGTGTGGGATCCACATTTGTCACGCTGGTGATTACATCCTTCCTGTCCATGATGGGAATGATGATTTATGACCTCGGGTCCTATTCCGGCGCCGTCTCGACAGCACTTTTTGCCGCTGCGTTGCCCGAGGAGACCGCAAAACTGTTGATGCTGTGGCTCCTGTTGCGGAAGAATCCCTTCTATGACGAGTACTTCGATGGCATCGTTTATGCCGCCTGTGTGGGATTGGGATTTGCTGCGACCGAGAATATACTCTACCTCCTCCAGAGCGATGACTGGATTGGGACGGGCATTGTGCGCGGATTGACCGCCGTTCCGGCCCACTTTGCCATTGCCTGTGCGATGGGATACTTTTACAGCAAGCGGCACTTTGGCGACCGCACTACGCTCACGGCAGTCTGTGTGCTGGCGGTGCCTGTCATCATTCATTGGGTGTATGATGCATTGGCCTTCAGTGAAGGCATCGCTGCACCGACCCTCTCGGTGGTACTTAACATCCTATTCATCTTGCTCATCTGGCTCGTCTATAGAAACACCATGCGTCGCATCAACGACCTTCATCATCGCGACCAGGCTCGCATGATCCCGCCGCCCCTGCCGGGTAACGGCCCGTCAACGCCGCCTCCATTACCCGGAAGTGATGAAAAGAGTCATCCACAATAAGAATAAAAAACTGCACATGGCCATTGGACCATGTGCAGTTTTTCTGTTTGATATTACACCAATTACTTTTCAGCCTTTTTAATCAGGCGCTCATACTCGGGGTTGCCCTCGCGCAGCAGTCGGTCAAACCGCTCGCGGTCGTTGAGCACCTCGACAGCGGCCTGCAGGTCCTTATTGCGGTGGTTGATGATGATGTTGTAGGCACTTTGGTCGCCATACACGTCTCGCGCAATCAGTCCCTTGACAATGTCCTTGAGCAAGTTCTCGCTGGTGTGGTATTTCTCCTCATCATATTTCACGCTGTCTTTCTCACCCATGGCGATGAAGTCACGCATCATCTCGTCGCTTACCGTGAAATTGCGGTCAAAGTCGTTGACCGTCTTGTACTGTTTGGCGATAGACTTGCGGTTCTTGTCCACGTACTTGATGACATACTGGTTGATGATGCCCTTGGCCGTGAGGTCGCGGTAATAGGTGGAGTATTCGGTGGTGTCGATAGGCACATACACATCGGGCATCACGCCGCCACCGCCGTAGATGGTACGGTGGTTCAACCGGGTGGTGTAACGCACGGTGTCGTTGATCTGGATGCTGTCCAGGCTGTAGTATTCGCCCTCGTTGGCGCGGTCGAGCAGTTCCTTCTCGTAGGCTTTCTTGTCGCCACGGTTGTAGGGCTTCTGGATACAGCGGCCGCTAGGCGTGTAGTAGCGTGCAACGGTCAAGCGCATCATCGATCCGTCATCAAATTTGAACGGCCGTTGCACCAATCCCTTGCCAAAGGTCCTGCGACCCACAATCACGGCTCGGTCCCAGTCCTGCATGGCTCCCGCAAAGATTTCGGCTGCCGAGGCGGAATACTGGTTGACCATGACCACCATGTGGAGATCCTTGTGCTCGCCCCAGCCGTTGGCGTTGGCCTCGTTGCGTGGCGAATTGTCACCCTCGGTATAGACCATGAGCTGGCCACGGTCAAGAAATTCGTTGCACATGTCGATGGCCGCATTCAGATAGCCGCCGCCGTTGTCACTCAAGTCCATGACTAGCTGCGTCATGCCCTGTTTCTTAAGCTCTTTGAGG
>JAEEGI010013292.1_pt1 | contig 17485 bp, 10 predicted proteins | sample 8958751 | NCBI WGS metagenome assembly JAEEGI01 (sample SAMN16246545, study PRJNA631951) | gut metagenome | biome: gut microbiome; feature: rumen; material: KS-attached | host: Bos | place: Iran: Karaj | collected 2018-10
CTTCGTTCTCCATAACATACTGAACAAGTGGATGGTTAGCGTTGAGGATAAGTGTCTGGCCTTCGTTGCCAAAGTCGCCCATGCTCATTCCGTTCATGGCATACATCTTCATCATCTCAGCCATACGTCTTGATTCCTCAGAAACAGTGAGCATTGAAGACATCTTCTTATCCTTGAGCTTCTCAAGCTTAACAGTAAGTCTGTCGTTCTTAAGAGCCTTCTTGATCTTCTCAGAGAGCTCTTTTTCTTTTTCCTCAAGCTCAGCTGCTGCCTTCTTACTGGTCTTGGACTTGAAGGTCTCTGTAAGGTCAGCATCAATTCTCTTGAAAGAGATACCCTCATTCTTGGACTCAAGCTGCTGCATGAAAGGCACATCGATGTTGTGGTTCATGATGAAGGCTTCCATCTTCTGTGCCTTGAACATCTTGATGTACTGGCTCTGCTGCTGTTCGTCTGTTACGTAGTAGATAGTACGAGGCTCTTTGTCCTCTTCTTTCTTTTCAGTATCTGAAGCCTTAGCCTCATCTCCAACAACCTCTGCCTCAACTACATTTCCATTCTCATCTGTAGCCTCTTCCTTGGCAGCCTCTTCCTCTGCAGCCTTGTTGATCTGAAGAGCCTCAGGTGTTGTGAGGTACTTGCCTTCAAGGTTCTTGAACAGGATATAATCTGTCATCTTCTCGCAGAACTTGTCGTCGCGAAGGCAACCATATTTGATGAATGGGCTGATGTCATCCCAGTACTTGTCATAGTTCTCTTTATCTGTCTTGCAAAGACCTGCAAGCTTCTCAGCAACCTTCTTGCTGATGTACTCAGAAATCTTCTTAACAAAACCATCATTCTGAAGCGCTGATCTTGATACGTTAAGAGGAAGGTCCGGGCAATCAATTACGCCCTTAAGGAGCATAAGATACTCTGGAATAACTTCCTTGATGTTATCAGCGATGAATACCTGGTTGTTGTACAGCTTGATCGTTCCCTCAATTGACTCAAACTCCATGTTGATCTTAGGGAAGTAAAGGATACCCTTTAAGTTGAAAGGATAGTCCATGTTGAGGTGAATCCAGAATAAAGGCTCCTTGTAATCGCGGAATACCTTTCTGTAGAATTCCTTGTACTCCTCATCTGTGCAATCCTTAGGTGTCTTAGCCCAAAGAGGATGTGTATCATTAAGAAGCTGTGGTCTTCTCCTTACCTTGTACTCGAGCTCTGGCTCCTTGTCCTCACCCTCTTTTTTCTCAGGGTGAACCTCTTCTATAACTACATCTGACTCAAGCTTCTCAGAAGCCTTGATTGTCTCTGTGCCTTCTTCATTCTCTTTTGAAAGATAAATCTCATAAGGCATGAATGAGCAGTACTTCTCGATTACTTCTCTTGCCTTGTACTCGTTGCAAAACTCAAGGCAGTCCTCAGAAAGATGTAGTGTGATTGTTGTACCAACCTCAGCCTTGTTGCCATCCTCCATCTCGAAGTCTGAACCGCCATCGCAGGTCCAGTGAACAGACTCAGCATCTGACTTGTATGAGCGTGTATCGATATCTACATAATCAGAAACCATGAAGGTTGAGTAGAAACCAAGTCCGAAGTGACCAATGATCTGATCTGCATTAGCCTTATCCTTGTACTTGTTAAGGAAGTCTGTAGCACCTGAAAAAGCTACCTGGTTAATATACTCTTCAACTTCCTCAGCTGTCATACCAATACCATTATCTGTGATCTTGATAGTCTTCTCTTTATCATTAAGTACAACATCTACGCGAGGCTTGAAGCCCTCTGGCAATGTGTACTCTCCCATCATATCCATCTTGCGGATCTTGGTGATAGCATCGCAAGCATTTGAGATTACTTCTCTGTAAAAAATATCATGATCCGAATACAACCATTTCTTGATGATTGGGAACATGTTCTCGCTGTTAATTGAAAGATTACCTTTTTTTGAAGCCATAATTCTCACTCCCTTTTAATGATTTTCTATCTCCGGCAATATATTTTCCGTACAAAATCTAGTTTAAAACTGGGAATTTTAAAAGTCAATAAAAAATTAGCACTCATCGCAAAAGAGTGCTAACAAGCAATAATTTCTGTTGTAATACTCTCAAAAACCATTAAAATGTATATAGAGTGTTTATACTCATAATTAGGGTTGCGCTCGTTGGGGGAACATGAAAATATGATTGGCGGGAAAAAAGTAGTAGCATTATGCACATATAGAATTTATGAAACTCATGAGTTTGATTTTATCTACGAACTTGGGAAAATGATTCCCGAGCATGATTGTTCTCTGTTCATCTATGCCATGAATTCTGAAATTGGCATCATAGAAAACCATACCCCTGAGGTCGAAGTCTACGATCTCATTCCCTATGACAAAGTTGACGTCGTTGTTGTCATGAACGAGAAGATAAAGAGCCGAAGTGTATGCCAGAGCATTATTGATAAATCTAATGCTGCCGGTGTACCTGTTCTGGTTGTTGATGGTCACTATGAAAATGTGTCCACAGTTAACTACGACTATTTAGGCGGCTTTGAGAAGGTCTTGATCCACATGTTTGAGCACCACAAGGTCAAGAAGCCTCACTTCATGGCTGGTCACAGGAATAACGCCTTTTCTAACGAGAGAATAGAATTATTCAAAAAATATATGACCAAATATAATCTGCCTTTTGATGACAGCATGGTCAGCTACGGCGATTTCTGGGCTCTCCCTTGTAGAGCAGCCACAGCAGAGCTTCTCAAAAGAGATGAACTACCAGATTCCATTATCTGCGCCAATGATATCATGGCCATCAATGTATGCGATGTTCTCAAGGAAAACGGCATAAGAGTTCCGGAAGATATCCTTGTATCTGGTTTTGATGGTATCGACGAAGCATTTATCTCTTCACCTGGAATCACCACTGCCATTTGCGATAAAGGCGAGCTTGCTCACACTGTAATGGGCGCTCTCGATGAGATTCTTGCAGGCAAACGCAATGTCATCAAGTGGATTGAGCCTGTATTTATCCCTAACGAATCCTGTGATTGTCCACGTAAGGACCTGCATGTAACTGCTACAGTCAGTGATCTTAATAATCTCTTTTACCATCATGAAGATGAGATTCACGCACTGCAGAATATAATCTCTAAGATGCTGGTAGGTGAGGACGTAAAAAAAAGTATCCGCTACGTCAAAGAAAACCACGCCAGACATGCCAAGGTCATTGTTGAAAAGTCCTGCTTTGATCTAGAGAACAACTTTTTCTATGATGATGTGGAAAAGGGCGATAAAATGGTCATCTATGACTCGTATGATGATACAGATCGCTCCTATCCTTATAATCCGGATGAGATTGTTCCTAATCTGGAAGAGCTCATTCAGACCGGGCAGCCTCTTGTATTCAACTGCCTTCTTTATATGAATAAATGTCTCGGATTTGTGTGTTATACATATCCCAGAATGATGCTTATAGACTACAACCAGACACCTAACCTTACCAACTGCTTTGAGATGAGTATCGGTGGTTATGTTGTGAATATGTACCAGAAGTACCTTAGAGACAAGGTTCGTGAGATGTATCAGAATGATGCTCTCACAGGTTTGTACAACCGCCTTGCATTCAGATCACTCATTGATGAGATTTTGTCCAAACCTGAGCGTATCGGCCAGAAAATCACTGTTATCATGATGGATTTGAACAATCTCAAGCAGATCAACGATACCCTCGGACACATGGTAGGTGACAAGGCCATAAAAGCTGTTGCTACTGCCCTTAAGGAATCGTGTCCTGATGATGCTCTATGCGTTAGGGCAGGTGGCGACGAGCTTCTGGGCGTAATTATTGGAGACTGCGATGTAGCTCAGATTACTGGAGGGATTGAGAGAAACCTTGAAAATGCCAGCAAAGAGCTTGGCATTTCAGTATCTGCCAGCACAGGCGTATACACTACTCTCTACGAAGAGGGCATGGACATCGGCAAAATTATCAATATAGCAGATGAGCGCATGTACGAGATGAAGCGCAAGATAAAAGCTGGTAGAATCAGATAAAAAAGAACTCCTAAGTGATGATAATTACTCGCCACTTAGGAGTTTATTTTATATGCTTTATTTTTCGAAATATTCTGTGTACACATTCCAAAGAGAATTGGTTGTTACGTTCTCATCAGAAGTAACTTCTATTGAATCCCATAGCTCTTCATTGAGCTCTTTGGTGAGAGTATCCACATAGGCGTCATACTGCTCGCCGAAGACTTCTCTTTTCCTCTCTGCTACGATCCTGACCTTGTTGTACTCGGTCTCTTCTCTGTTAAAGGTAGTCACACACTTAATAATAACGTAGCCATCACTAACCTCTACAACATCGCTGATTTCCTCAGTTCCAAGGTTAAAAGCAACTGTCTCGTAAGCCTCCTCTACTTCTCCTTTGCCAAAAGAAATAGTGGACTCTTCAGCTTCATTGTACTCAGACATAAGTTCCTCAAAGCTGGTTCCATCTATCAGCTGATTCTGAATACTCTTGGCCTTGAGATACACAGTATTCTTGGCTGTATCATTATAAGTAACCTTCTCTCCTGACGCATCAAGGTCATAGGTCTTAAGAAAAATCTGCTCAACTGTTATAGTTCTGGCCTCATCATCACTGATCTCAGGATTGATATCTCTGATAATGTAGTCATAGAGCTTATCAGCAAGGGCATACTCAGAATAAATCTGGAAAATGTTATCCTCAGTAACTCCGTGCATCGCCTCAATGTCCTGCTCTGTCAGAGTCTCATAATAAGCCGCAGCTGCATCTCTCGCAGTCTTAAGCTCTGAATCATCCAACACTATAGACATATTGCCTGCCAAAAGATTCATTGCCTTAATCTGAGCAACCTTGGCAAGAATCGACTCTTTTAACTGATTGGCAACTGTCCCTTCATCGGTCTGTGTATCCCAAATCTGCGCTCCAAAGGTGCTCTCATAGCCATTCTGCGTATTGATAAGGTACACCATTATCTCCTGGATGCTGCAGACACTGTCCTCAATTCTGAATACCTCATCATCAGAAAAGCCTGTAGTAAATACTACCTTTTTATTGCCGTCTAAAATATTCTCACAGCCTGTCATGGAAAAGACAAGGAAAAAGGCCATAAGGACTGCCAATATTCTGTTGTCCAACAATCTTTTTCTCAGGTTCATCTTGTCTTAATTTATCCTAATGTCTTAATGATTGAACGAGCTACTGAAAGTCCGTTGGCACTAGCCTGCTGAAGTCCACGTGTTACGCCGGCTCCATCACCGATAGCACGAAGTCCCTTGATGCTGGTCTCGAAATCCTTGTTAACAATAACCTTATTAGAATAGAACTTAACCTCTACACCATAAAGAAGTGTCTCATCAGAAGCAATACCAGGTGTAACCTTATCAAGAGCCTGGATCATCTCATCAAGGTCAACCATGATTCTGTGTGGGAATACAAGAGAAAGATCTCCAGGTACCGCATCCTTAAGTGTAGGGATCAGGTTATTCCTACAAAGTCTCTCCTCTGTAGTTCTTCTGCCACGTCTGAAATCGCCGTAGGTCTGAACCAGAATTTTGCCACCGCAGAGCATGTTAGACAGCTCGGCAATCTTTTTACCATATTCAATAGGAGTCTTGAAAGGCTTGGTGAAGTTCTTGGATACAAGGAGCGCAAAGTTTGTGTTGTTGGTCTTGAGATCTTTGCCCTTGTAAGCGTGTCCGTTAACTACAGCAAGTCCGTTCTCATAATACTCAGTTGCAACCTCTCCAGATGGGTTAGTACAGAAAGTACGAACCTTATCATCGAAGGTTGGTGTGTGATAGATGAGCTTGGCCTCATAGAGGTTCTCGTTGAGGAACTGCATAACTTCATCTCTAACCTCAACTCTTACTCCTACATCAACTGTTCCAGGCTTAGTCTCGATGCCAATCTCCTCGCACTTATCCTTGAACCAGTCTGCGCCCTCACGGCCTACAGCACTGACAATCTCCTTAGCGAAATATGTTTCGCCCTTGTCTGTTGTAACACCCTTGCAGACACCATCCTCAACGATGATATCTGTAACCATGGTGTTAAACTCAATCTCTACACCCTTAGAAAGAACATGCTCCTGAAGCTTGGAATAGATCTTGTAGCCTTCCTCTGTTCCAAGGTGTCTGATTGGACACTCAACGAGCTTTAAGTTAGCGTTGATAGCCTTTCTACGGATTTCTCTAATCTCCTGCTCTTTGTCTACGCCGTATACGCTCTTGTCTGCGCCAAACTTAAGATATATCTCGTCTGACTCATGAATAAGAGTTGTTGCAGCATCATAGCCAAGTATCTCAGGAAGATTTCCTCCTACATCAGGTGAAAGAGAAAGCTTACCATCTGAGAACGCTCCTGCTCCTGCAAAGCCAGTAGTGATTGAACATGGCTTACAACCTGCGCAGGTCTTAGTCACTCTCTTAGGACAGTTTCTCTTTTCAATTGAACGACCTTTTTCTATCATGAGGACCTTAAGGTCAGGTCTCTTTTCCATAAGTTCGTAGGCACAGAAAATACCTCCTGGGCCTGCACCAATAATAATTACATCAACATTTTTTGCCATAAGAATAAAACCTCCTGTTCCTATATAAGCAACTCATTATATCATATTTCAAATTTTTATAATACAACGCAAAAAAGCCGCCGCATTATGCCTTTTGCGACGGCTGATCTACTCATATTTTATCTGCTGGTTCTGTACTGAACAGGAGTCATTCCGTATTTCTTTTTAAAGAGACGATTGAAGTGCTCTACATTCTGGTAGCCTGCTGCCTCGGCAACCTTCTCAACCTTCATGTTGCCGTTTCTAAGGAGTGTGCTGGCCTTGTTGAGACGAATGCGCTTAACATTTTCTCCAAAGGTCATTCCGGATTTCTCCTTGATATACTTGGAAAGATATGGCTTGGAGAGGTAGAACTGGCTGGAGAGGTCATCCAGTGTTACAGTCAGGTAGTTCTCCTGGATGTAGTTGATGATGGAGTTAATCCTCTCATCCTTGCTGTTCTTAATCTCTTTTACCTCATCAATCTGATTAACAGCTATTACAAGAGCGTTGATTGAGGAACGGATAATATCTTCATCAATTCCTACGCCCCAATACTTCTTGCCGTTGTGTGTAATTCCGACATAGGTGCAGGCCTTGGAAGATGAACCTCTTGAAAGAGCGTGCTCCTCGTAGGTTGAAAGCTCGTAGCTGATGTTGAAATACTGCTTGATAGCGTTGCTGACAGCATCAAGACGACCATTACCATTTGCCTCAACCACGTGCTCTTTGTCTGCATGAGTAATTGTAACCTCTGTGAGGATACCGTCTATCTGCTTAAAGTGGCACTCTGTAATCTTGAATACATTGTCGTTATGAACATACTTATCTTCAAAAATCTGATAGATTCTTGCTGGTGAAAGCTCAGCATGCTCTCTGTCTGAAATGTCTTTGATAGTGTAGCTGACGTCTGCCTGCATTTCCTTGGGAACCATCATGCCATAGTTGGTCTTGAGGATGTAGCTTACGCCGCCCTTACCAGACTGGCTGTTGATTCTGATAACATCTCCGTCGTACTCTCTTCCCAAATCTTTGGGATCAACTGGAAGATATGGAACTGACCAGATGCCCTTGTCTTTCTTTTGCTCATGCCATGCAAAGCCCTTGGAGATAGCATCCTGATGGGAACCTGAGAAAGCTGTGAATACGAGCTGTCCAGCGTAAGGCTGTCTCTCATAGATTCTCATTCTTGTGAGTCTTTCGTAAGCCTCACCAATCTCCATGATATGGCTGAAATCAAGTCCTGGATCAACGCCGTGTGAATACATGTTGATGGCCAGTGTGACAATATCTACATTACCTGTTCTCTCGCCGTTTCCGAAAAGAGTTCCCTCGATTCTGTCAGCACCTGCAAGGCATCCAAGCTCAGCATCACTTACACCTGTTCCTCTGTCGTTATGAGGATGAAGTGAAAGAACTACAGCGTCACGATACTTAAGATTCTTACTGATGTATTCAACCTGAGTTGCAAATACATGAGGCATTGCAATCTCAACTGTTGTAGGGATATTGATAACCACCTTATTCTTCTTGGTTGGTTTCCATACATCAAGAACAGCGTTACATACCTCTACAGCGTAGTCTACCTCTGTTCCAGGGAAGCTCTCTGGTGAATATTCAAAAGAGAAGTTTCCGTTAGTCTCTTTTGCAAGCTTATCAAGAAGCTTGGCTCCATCAATTGCGATCTGCTTAACTTCCTCTTTACTCTTCTTGAATACCTGCTCACGCTGAGCAACTGATGTTGAATTATAAAGATGAATGATAGCCCTTGGAGCGCCCTTAACCGCCTCAAAGGTTCTCTTAATGATATGCTCTCTTGCCTGAGTCAGAACCTGAACAGTTACATCATCAGGAATCATGTTCTTCTCGATAAGAGTTCTGGCAAACTCAAACTCTGTCTCGGAAGCTGCCGGGAATCCGATCTCGATTTCCTTGAAACCAAGTTCAACAAGCATTGTAAAGAATTCGAGCTTCTCATCAAGGCTCATGGGCTCTATAAGTGCCTGGTTACCATCACGAAGATCTACGCTGCACCAGATTGGTGGATGATCCAGATAGTCTTTCTTGACCCAGTCGTAGCTTGCCTTAGGTGGCATGAAATATTGACGCTGATACTTCTCGAAATTCTTCATAATACTGCTCCCCTTTGTCTTAATATTAGTCTAACAAATCAATATAAACTTGATTTATTTTATCCTGCGATATTAATATCGGTCAGATTAATTGATATATTTATATGTCCCCAGATTAAAATCGCACATATTTTTTGATAAATATTATGATATCACAATTATAAACAATTACATCATGGTAGATTTAATCACTTTTCTTGATATTTTTTAATGTCACACTAAAAAGCTTGTATCTTTGGATATTTCCATTTGTAAGTTACCTTTTGAATAGCATATCCCGGATAAAATTATAACGCCAAAACGGTCATGATTTAGACGTTTTGACGTTATTGAATAAGGAATTAATATGTGGCTAATATATCGTATCAGTCGCACTGATAGCCTTTGTTTACAAGAATATTTTCAACAGCATTAACATCCTCTGTGTGCATAACCATGATAGGATTTCCTGTCTCTCTGTTAAAAGAAAGGTATGTGTAATTAACATTGATGTGGCTGTCCTTGAGAGTCTTGAGAATATTATCAAGAGCTCCTACTTCATCCTTACACTCTACAGCAAGAACTGAAGATGTCTTGCACATGTAGCCATTAGCCTGCAGCACTTCCATACACTTCTCTGCATCAGATACAACCATTCTGATGATTCCATATTCAGCAGAATCATTTGTAACAGAGCCAAGAATATTGATCTCATTCTCTCTCAGAAGTCCTGTAATATTCTGCAAACATCCTTTTTTATTTTCAGCATAAATTGAAACCTGCTTAAGCATTTCGTATCGTCCTCCAAGTAAGTATTTTGTTCACATCTAGTATATGCCAATAACACATTCTGTGTGCACATCAGTTTAGTCGGCATTACTCTTTTATCACTTTTTCACTTAAAAGCGCTAAAGCGTATTGCCTTTGTCTACTATACCATATTTGCGAGATTTGTAAAGCAGTTCATTTCATTTCCAGCTATATCTAGCAACAATAAGGAATAATATAGCAAAAATCTGCAATATAAATACACATGTACTAGGTATAATTAGAAATGATAAAAAAACAGTCATTATGCCTACGAGAGGTTTCTATGTACAAAGAAAGCATAAATCCAATAACAAAGCTTGATTACCCAGATCCAGATATTATCCGCGTTGATAACACCTACTATATGGTCAGCACCACCATGTACTTCATGCCTGGCTGCGAGATTCTGCGTTCCTATGACCTGGTGCATTGGGAACATGCTGCCTACGTTTACGACAGGCTTGATTCTACACCAGCTCAGCGCCTTGAGGAAAAAGAGAATATCTACGGCCAGGGTATGTGGGCTGCAAGTCTGCGATATCATGAGGGCTATTTTTTCGTTGTCTTTGTATGCAATGACACGCATAAAACCTATGTTTATACATCCCGTAGCATCGATGGGCCTTGGGAAAAGAACTATCTCGATGGCTTCTATCATGATAATTCCGTTCTGTTCGATGATGACGGAAGGATTTATATTGTTTCAGGAAATAAAGATATCCACATAAAGGAGCTATCTCCTAAAAAAACTGAGCTGGGGGTTACACTGACGGATAATACCAACGATGACCGCGTGATAATCAGTGACTCCGACGATGTATACCTCGGCTACGAGGGTGCTCACTTCTACAAGATAAATGGTAAATACTACATCTTCCTGATTCATATGCCCAAGTCTATCGGAAAGCGCACAGAAGCAGTGTTCGTTGCTGATGATCCATATGGCCCTTATACCGGAAAAGATGTAATGTATGACGACAGAGGCTACCGTGGTTCAGGCGTAGCTCAGGGCGGCGTTGTTCAGACGCCTTCAGGAAAATGGTATTCAATTCTCTTCCAGGATAGCGGAGCTGTAGGAAGAATCCCAGTATTGATGCCAATTACATGGGATGAAGCCTCACCTTATCCGATATTTGGCGATGATGGCAAGATTCCAGAATACTTTGAAATAGAAGATTTAAACCCTGGCTATAACTACACTCCGCTTGTTGGAAGCGATGATTTCAAGAGCGGTGACGGCGACAGCTTTGGCTTTATGAACCGCTGGCAGTTTAACCACGAGCCTGACTTATCCTTAGTAAAAAGAGATACAGCAAAGGGCACAGTAACCATCACCACAGACAAGCTCTGTGATAACCTTGTTCAGGCCAAAAATATCCTAACTCAGCGCACTCTCTTCCCAAGCTGCACCTGCCGTGTGGATGTTGATGCTTCTGATCTGTCCGAAGGTGACTACGCAGGACTTTGCATTCTCGAGAGCAATTACTGCTTTATCGGTGTTACAAAAAGAGATGGCAAGTTCTATCTGATTCAGGGAAATCGCGAGATCACAACCGGCGGCTTCTGGGGTGAAAGACATGATACCGAAAGCTTCGTAGAGCAGGCATGCGCCGAGATTACCAGCCCCAAGGTAACACTGCATGCGAATATTTGCTATGACGATGACACCGCCACCTTTGGATATCCCCAGCAATTCGGCGTCATCAACAAACTTCAGTTCAAGCTTGACCATTTCACCGGCGCACGTTTTGGACTTTTCGTATATAGCACAAAAGAAGCCGGCGGCAGTGCCAGCTTCTCAAACTTCGTATATTAAAAAAATATAGCCAGAGGCCTCTCAAACAGGCATCTGGCTATTTTTTCAACAATATTCTCATCCTCTTTTTTCTTTCATCTTCCACAGGATCACAGCTCCAACAATATAAATCGGAAGTCCGGCGATATATCCGTTTGGTGCTGGGCCTAGGAGTCTCGTCGCTGCTACTACCGATGGTGCAGCCAGAGCAAGTGGAATTGTTGCTGCTCCGTTAAAGGCCCCGTGGAGAATTGCCGGATACCAGATGCACTTTGATTTCTCGTATACATAATCGCATAACGTGCCCAGGAATACTGTGCAAACGCAGAACGACACCATTCCAACTATAGGAAAACCCTTGTAATCCTTACCATACTCATATCCAGTCAAAAGAATCATCGGCCAGTGCCACATTCCCCAGATAATACCACCGAAGATAGAACCTCCAACTCTTCCAAATCTCTCTTTTAACACAGGATACATGTAGCCTCGCCAGCCGGCCTCTTCGCCTACTGCAAAAATCATGTTGAGAAGAGGTGCATAAGCTATTGCGCTGATGGAACTTATAAGCATCTGTTGACCATAAGTTACTCCCAAAGTTTCCAACTGTTCAAGTGCAGCTTCCTGGCCATTTTCTACAAAATATGCTCCGCTTACATCAAAGTGAGACGGAAAAATAACAAAGTACAAAACCGCGCCTATCGCAGTCAATATAGCTGGTCCAAACCATGAGAAAAGAAATGCCCAAATACTTCCCTTAAATACTGGCTTCCATCCCATTCCTTTAAGCTTCTGCCCTGAAACAAGTACAGCCAGAAGCGGTACAAACATCATGCACGCCGTGATCATCTGCGCAGCACCTGACAGAATCAGCTTCGCACTGCCATTTTCCATATTGTTGACCAGCCATACAAATATCTGAATGACATAGCCAATTCCGAAGGTAAATCCCAAATACTTAAAAAGCGTCTTGTTACTGGTATCTAATTCTGTCATCTTTTCCCCCAATCTGTAATTATGTCCGCTCTCTCAAAAATCGCTAATTACCAACAAACGAGCCACATATATCAAAAGACATTCTACTATATACCACTCTGTCAAAAGGTAAACATTTTGTCAATATAAATAAGAACGATATAAAAAACACATCTCCAAAGAAGCGACAAACTGCGCGCATTTTGGAAACTTAAAAATAGATTTGAATATATATGTTATACTAATAAGACACAGTAGCACTCAATTCACAGTTTTACTTTTACACACCGCAATAACTACACAGCTACTCATGGCAACAATCAGATTCAGTTACACAGGTGATTATTATGGAAAAAGAAATCTTTAATCAGGAACAATCCCATTTGACCAAAACATACGACAAACTCCTTGAGATGAAAAAAGACCTTGAGGATCAGATTGCCTCTCTTAACGAAAAGGCAATGGATGATAAAAATGATATCAGAGACAACATTCGTTTCGACTACGCCGATATCGAGACCACAATGGAAACTCTGACAGAGATTGAGGTTTGGAATCGTTATATAGACACTTACAATGTTGAGAGTAGTTCTCTTACCAAGCGTCTTAATACGGTAAATAAGCTCCTTGAGTCTCCCTATTTTGCCAAGATCAGTCTTCAGTTCGATCCTACAGAGGAGCCCGAAAGCTACTATATTGGACGCGCTGCCATTTCAGAAAACGGCTATGACCAGATGGTTGTTGACTGGAGATCTCCAATTGCAGAAGTTTACTACAATCAGGAGACCGGTCACACCCACTACACCGTAGAGGACAGAGAAATTCCTGTTGACCTTCAGCTCCGTCGCCAGTTCGACATTAAGAAAAATGAGCTTGTTTCCTATTTTGATACACAGATTGCCATCGAAGATCCAATGCTTCTGCAGTCACTGTCACAGGCACGTTCTGACAAGATGCAGGCAATCACAGCAACAATTCAGAAAGAGCAGAACACAGTTATCCGCTACCCTGACGTTCCTTTCCTTCTCGTAAACGGAATCGCAGGAAGCGGCAAGACTTCAGTACTCCTACAGCGAATTGCATATCTCTTTTATCAAAAGAGAAAGACTCTCCGCCCAGATCAGGTGTGCCTGATGACACTTAATCCCGTGTTCCGCGACTACATCGATAATGTCCTTCCAGACCTCGGCGAGACCAATCCGCTCACCATCACATGGAACGAATTTCTTGAGATGACTAACGTTCCATTTATAGAAAACGGCGTAGATTCAACAACTGCTGAGAGCCTTCAGAAGATTCATGATTGTTTACCAACACTCACACCTGAGGCCGATGACTTTTTTGACATCAAGCAGAAAGAGACTCTTGTCATGAACAAGAACGAGGTTCTCTCTGTAATTAAGATGTTCAAGCAGTTCCCTATGGGTATGCGCCTGATCCAGACTGTAGCTGACGAGCTCGAAATAAGAGCCAAGAACGCTCTTCATAATCTCGATAAAGAGGTCGAGGATGAATCTGAAGGTTCAGCTAAATCTGATTCTGCAGAGAACAACAGAATTGAAAATGACTACGGCGGAGCGCTTCGCACCATCAAGCACTGCGGCTTTGTAAATGTCCTTCATGTAGCTCAGAGAATCCTTGGTACAGATCATATCACCGCAGCAGAATGGCTCTACACCAAGATGGAGCTCACAGGCCTTTGCGACCGCAACATGAAATACATGATGATAGACGAAGTTCAGGATTACACCAAGGCTCAGCTCATGGTATTTCGTAAGTTTTTCCCAAATGCCCGTTTCATGCTGCTTGGCGACGAGAATCAGGCCATCCGCGAAGGCACTATTTCTTTTGCCGAGATAAAAGAGCTTGCTGAGGCAGACGACAAGAAATTCGTGGAACTGCCACTTATGACCAGCTACAGAAGTTCACCAGAGATCACAGACATGTTCGCATCTCTCCTTCCATCCGAGAAGAAGATGCTGGTATCCTCCGTTCAGCGACCAGGCGAGGAAGTATCTGTCAAGGCCTGCAAGTCAGACAAGGAATACTACGATGAGCTTAGAAGCCTCATCAATGCCTTTGGTAAAAAAACTGGTCTCACAGCTATAATCTGCAGAAATCAGTTCAATGTTGACCGTATTGCAGAAAAACTTGGTAAGGATGCTCCTGTCATCGTTGCAGAAAACGATGCTCTTCCTAAGGAAGGCGCATTCCTCATTGATCTTCCTCTTGCAAAGGGACTTGAATTTGATAACGTAATTCTGGCAGATGTGGATAAGGAAACTTATCCAAGTGATATTCTTGGCAAGCACTGCCTGTACACAGCAATGTCACGTGCAACTCAGCACCTGGCCATTCTTGCCAAGGGCGAGTTGTCAGAGAATCTGTAAAGAATAAGTAATTTCATACAATATAAAGCGCTCCACATCAAAGCGATGTGGAGCGTATTTTTATAGAATCAACTTCTCAGCAATATCCTTAAGTTCCTGCTTTCTATCATTTAGAAGTAATATTTTATTGTACTTGTAGAAGGCTTCATTACCGGTTTCTCTTACAAACTTAAGGCTGTAAAATGCCTTGGACAGCTCAGTTAAGAAGATTACCATCTCCTGGCTTCCGGAAAGAGACTCGCTATCTCCGAAGGTTTCCTCCAGGAATTCGAAGCTGTTAGTAAGATGTTCGCCTGTGGACTTCATCTTATCCTGACGTGAAGCTTCTCTTTCGTTGAACCACTTCTTGATACTATCGAGGTTATTACAACTTGTCATACTATCTCGTAGCGCAGCAATGACAAGCCTTTTAACCTTCTCATCATCTCGGCTGACAAGACCAGCCTCAAGCTGTGACTCCAGCTCTTTTTCCAAACTATCAGCCTTCGAAGTAATCCAGTCACCATCGTCAGAAGAAGTCTCTGCACCAACTTTAGCCGCCTGAGCTTTGATTATCTCAAAAAGTTCCTTCTGCACTGCCTGACTCATGGCATATTCCTTGAATTCCTCCATGAGCTTATCTGTGAGGAGCCCTATGATACTGAGTTTTTCATCAAAAGAGCCTTCTCTGATAGCTTTTTTATCCTCAGGAAATCTTCCTTCAAGAATCTCAGGAATCTTGTAAAGCTCATTGTACCTACGGTAGAGCTCATAGTAAGTAGCAAAGTCTCTGGAAATATCTTTATTCTGAAGATATTGAACTGTGAGATTTTCATCCACAGCAATTCCGAGCTTCTCGTGCACCTTGATAACCCTGGACAGGTCCTCCCAGCCTCTGGCTGTCACAAAGCTTCTGCCATCAGCATTGGTCTGGATACTATAGAAATTATCTTTTTTGATCTCAAGGTATGCCATAATTGAGCCGTGAACTCCAGCCTTGTAAGCATAAGCCTTCCAGGACTCAAAATCCTCTTCAATATTTATCTGTCTCACACGGTCGAGCGTAACAATGTCGAAATCTCTTACGGACTTGTTGTACTGAGGTGGGTTTCCGGCAGTTACAATTATAAATCCATCAGGAAGCTTGTGACTTCCAAAGGTCTTGTACTGCAGAAACTGCAGCATCGTCGGCGCCAGTGTCTCTGATACGCAGTTGATCTCATCCAGGAAAAGAATTCCCTCATGAATTCCGGATTTCTCAACCTGCTCATACACTGCACCGATGATTTCACTCATGGTGTACTCGGTTACAGAATATTTTTTACCACCAAACTCTTTTTCAGAGATCATTGGAAGTCCAATGGCACTCTGCCTTGTGTGGTGGGTAATTGTATAAGAAACCAGATTGATCCCAAGCTCGTGGGCAATCTGCTCCATTACTGCAGTCTTACCAATTCCGGGAGGTCCCATCAGTAAAATAGGTCGCTGTCTCTCAGTTGGTATCTCATATTGGCCGGCCTCATCCTTCTCAAGATAGGCGCGAACCGCATTTTTTACTTCTTCTTTCGCCTGGTCGATATTCATAATGACTCCTTAGTGTTTTGGAACATATCATCATTTGCCATTATATCCCAAAATGCAGGCTTTCACCACTTCATACCGCCAAGTTTCCATCCAACAATCGCAATACTCATCCTGATAAGTCCAATATCTTGTTGTTTTATGTAACACTGCGCTCACATATTGTATCTTTTTAGTTTAAGATGATATTATCAATCCCTATTTATACTATCTCGCTACCTTCAGGACTATTCTAATTATGAATAAATGGAGGTAAACCAATCTTATGAGTGATTCACCGCTTTCCAAATACTTAAGACTTCTTAGAACCCAAACTAATTACACACAGGATGATCTGGCCAAATATCTTGGCGTCACACGTTCCACCTATTCCCATTATGAAAATGCAAGGCTTATGCCACCCACAGATTCTCTGTACAAGCTATCTGCTTTCTACAAGATTTCTTTATCCAAATTAGTGAGGCTGTCTGTACTTAGTTCCGGTAAGGAAAATGAGAATATTAAGGCTGCGGAATATGTGATTTCAGATGAAGACATGGAATTCCAGTTTGAGAAGTTATATCAGGATTTCCTGGATGAATGTTCAGATATGTCGCCCTCCCAGTTGAATAAGTGGGCAACTATAGAAGATCGCGAGATTGTATACTATTACCATCAGCTCCCAGGACATGACAAGAGACTTATGAATTACTTCATGAAGATTGCCCTGTTAAAAGAGCCACGCGATAAAAAATAATATATGTAAACAATCCCGATGTATGGCGTAGTACTTACTGCCCGCATCGGGATTTATTATATGGGATGGCTTTATTCTATATGTATAGCCTAAGTGCCCAGTCTGGCACTTTTTCGTCGTCATAGTCCTCATCCTGTGCGAAAATGAAGGCTGTATCATAGGTTGTTGGCTTATCAGGATATTCTCCGTAGCCATCAGTGAAATATATAAGGCCTTTCAGATTTTCGAATTTGCTCTGACTTTTTAGCTCTTCTACATATTCAAAAACGGGTCTGAAGTCTGTTCCATAGCCGCCTTCCACGTGAATTTCAGAAGAATATTTATTCATTTCATCAGTATTTTCAATAAAATCTGTTCTCTGAATCTGGTTATCGCACTGAATCACGCAGATTTTAATCTTCTGAAAAAAATTATCCCCATCAAGAAGCATGGCTGCTGTCTCATTAAGGAACCTTTGAACCAGACTGTCCTTACAGGAAGCAGAGGTATCAATTGCTATTACCAGCTCCTGAATCTTTTTGACTTCCCTGAATTCATTTTCTTCTATGAGAGGCAT
>JAEEGI010013299.1_pt1 | contig 17481 bp, 10 predicted proteins | sample 8958751 | NCBI WGS metagenome assembly JAEEGI01 (sample SAMN16246545, study PRJNA631951) | gut metagenome | biome: gut microbiome; feature: rumen; material: KS-attached | host: Bos | place: Iran: Karaj | collected 2018-10
GATTGGGGATTGGGGATTGGGCCCAATCCCCAATCCCCAATCCCCAATCCCCAATCCCCAATCCCCATTTAGTGTGATTTAAGTTATTAATAATTAAATTTTTAACTTAAAAAATTATTTATTAATCTATATTTATTTAGATTCAATATTATCATCTTATAAATTAAATGATGGATCCTTTGAAAAATTGGAATAATCTTTTTTCAATTTCATTTTTTGTTTTTGATATATCATAATTTTTTAGGAATGTAAATAAAGTATTAGCGATTTCCTTATCATTATTATAAAATAATTTTTTCAGGGTTAATTTATCTTTTTTAAGAATAAAATCATCTGAATAAGAAAAATTATTAGGAATAAATTTAAATAGAGAAAGTTGTTCTTTATTAAATAAAATATATTTTAATTTATCTTGTTCTTCTAATTTTTTTATAAAAAATGGTACTTCTAAATATTGAGCAATTATTTCTTTATATTTATGATATAATTGTAATTTTTTCGACTTTGTTTTTCTGATAGCACATTTACATCTACATAAATATAATTTTATAAGTTCACAATTTGAAAATTTAATTTTAGTTTTGTTTTTATAATATTTTAAAAATAAGTTTGTTTCTCTTTTATGAATTTTAGTTATAAAATTATTTGTTTGCATATATTTTGATTTATTGATATTATTTAAAGAACTATCGTCATTTGAATTTCTTTTTTTTGAAATTGTTTGAATATTATTGTCAAAAGTGTGATTGGGTTTTTTAAAAATTTGAATTGAAGAAAATGTATTATCATTTCTCAATTCTAATAAAGTATTTAATATTTTTTCATCTCTTCTTCCAATTGAAAAAATATATATTAAATGAGGGAAAATATTAAAAGCTAAACTTATAATACCACCAATTTGAGATAAATAATCTTGTATTTTTGTGTAAACTCTTTTATTATAAAAAGAATGATTTGAAGGATATATACTTATATAAGCGAGGCTTACATCATAATTTTCAATTTGAAAATTTGAATATGATTCATAAATATTAAAACTTTTTGAAATTTTATTATTTTGAAATACTAATCCATCATCTGTTTCTAAATCATCTTCCTGTAAATAAATTTTTAAATCTTTATGATAATGAGTTGTAGGAATAACACCAAATTTTTTAATAAAATATTGAATAGGCTCTCTGTAATTTAATGGAAGAATTCCACTAACTCCAATCGACACAGTAAGTTGATTAGGAGATTCATTCATTAAATGCATAGTTTCTTCTTTAGGAACACAATTTGGATTCAGAAATTCTATACAATATCCTAAATGTATAGTTAAAACACTTTCTATTCCATTATTATAAAATAAACTAGTTTCATTTAAAAAAGAAGCATTAATGCAATAACTATTATCAGATATTTCTTTTTGAAAAATATCAAATGAAACATTTGGAAAATAATCTTTGGAACATTTTATTAAAGGAACTTCTTTACCAATAATAAAGTCATTACTTATTAAATCATATTCTTCATAAAATACATAAAGATCAAAATAATTTAATATTTCCTCAAATTCTAAACCTTCATATGATATCGCAATTGGAATTATTGATAGAAAATTTTTTATATTTATATATTTTTTATCATATTGTTCCATTCTTGTTACTACTGGATTTAATCTATATACTAAATCATTTGAATTAACTATTGCATATATTATAAATAAAATAAATGATAATAATGAAAGAACTCCTCCGACCAATGTTTTAGATTTTATTTTTTTATTAATAGTAAAATTAATGTTTGAACCATAAATATCTATTGACTTTAAAATATGAGAAAAATAACTTTTCTTGTTTAATGGTTTCATTATATTAATATTAGATTTAAGTTAAATATTATATTTAATTCTGAAAAATTATACATGAATCAATATAATATTTTATCATGTTTAAAATAAAAATTTCGTGCATTATATAAAGTAATTTAAAAATCAATTATCACAAAATTTTGTTAAATTTATTATTTGTTTGTCATTTTAATATATAATTAGTGATTTTTCTTTTTTCTTTTAGTTTTCACTAACAATTCAATTTTTATCCACAAAAGATATATATTTATTTATATGTCACATATAATTATTTCATCTATTCATTTAATTTTTCAACTTTTCTTCTCATCAAAGGTTATTTATATATTTATTCTCTTTTATCTCAACTATTTTTTAAACAATTCAACTTTTTTTTTGTTGTCTGTTTTATCTATTGTATAAATTCAAATTTAAATTTAATATTTTCATTAGATAATTTTCATACTTATTCCATTTAAAATTTTTTTCACATTTATTTTTATAATTTTTATTTCTCTAAACTGTTTTTCTAAATTAAATTCAATAATAGAAATATTTCATTTTCATTTTTAAGTGAAAGAATTGTTTTATGATTTAAATTTATAGAAAACATTGAATAAAAAATTTGTATAATTTTAAATTAAAAATAATAAATAATTATGATTGAAATTAAAGATGATCAATTTGATAATATCAATAAATTTCAGAACAGTTTAGAAAGTTTAAGATTTCAAAATAAAATTAATGAATTATATACAGAAAACAATAAAATAAATTGTAAAAAATTAAAACTTGAAAATGATATAAAACATTTAGAAAAAATAAATAACGAATTAGAAAAAAATAATCTAATTTTAAAGAAAGAAATTGATGATTTAAAAAGAATAATTCAAGAATCAAATGATTCAAAAGACTATTTAACATCTAAAATTAAATCAGAATCAACAATTTGTTCCGATTTAAGAAAATTAAATTTAAAATTAAAAGAAGAAAGAGATGAATTAATGAATAATAAAAACAATTTAGTGAATGAAATATCAGATTTAAAAAAAAGTAAAAATGATTTAGAAAAGGAAATTGCAAATTTAAAAGATGAAAATTTGGAAAAAACGAAAAGATTAGTTGAATTAGAAAAAAAAAAGAAAAATTTAACAAAAGATAATAGGGATTTAACATTTCAAATGAAAGAAATTGAACTTCAAGCAGAAAATTATTCTACAAATATTGTTGAATTAAAAAATGAAAATAAATGTTTAAAATCTCAAATCACAAATTATGAACAGGATTTAATTCAATTAAACAATAATTTAAATGAAAAAATAAAGGAATTAAATAAATATTGTTGTATGGTAGAACAATTAGAGAATAAAAATAAAATGTTATTAAATAATTTTAATTGTTTAACACATGATTTTGATAAAATAAAATTAGAAAAATATGATGATGTTAAAATTATTGATTATTATAAAATGAAAGTTATTAATTATGATAATAATAATATAAATCTGAATATAAATAATAAAAATTTAATTAAAGAAAATGTTCAATTGAAAGAAAATTTAAAAATATTTGAAGAAGAAAATAAAGAATGCTTCAAAAGAATTAATAATTTGGAAAAAGACATTGAATATTTAAAAGAAGACAACAAAAATTTAGAAAAAGAATTACAATCTTCAAAAAATTATAAAAAACAATTAATAATGGAAATAGAACAATTAAAAGAAGAATTAAATAATTTAGAAAATGATTATATAAATAAAAATAATAAACTTAAAGAATAAAAAATCAAAAAAATAAATTTTTAAAAACAAAAAAAATTAATTATTAAAAATAAAAATTTATAATGGAAACAAATGAAAGAGAAAAACAATATAATAAATTAAAATTATCATTAGAAACAATGGGATATAAAGGATATTTAAGTGAAGAAAGTGTTCAATTAGTTAATTCAATAGTAAATGATTTAATAAAAGCAACAAAAGCTTTTAAAAATATAATGACAGAAAAAAATAATTTAGAATCTAAATTAAAAATCCAAGATGATATAATTCTCCCATTGAGAAATGAAAATTATAAAATATCAAAAGATAATAATGAACTTCATAAAGAAATAATAAAATTAAAAGATGATTTAGAATTAAGAAATACATCAGAAAACTCTAAAGTAAATACATTACAAAGAGCAATTGATGAAATTCAATTTGTTGTAGAACAAAAGAATCAATTAATTCATAAGTATTCATATCAAAATGAAATTTTAAGAAATAAATTAAATTCAATTTTTGATTGTTTATATTTAGGAGAAGGAGACAGAGCAATAATAAATGAAAAAGGATTAGAAAAAGCAAGGAAATTTATAAGTAATATAAATCCTGAATCTATTAATACTACATTTAAAAAAAAATCTTTTGAAATCACAGAAAATTTATATTCTAATAAAAATGAAATAAATAATAATTTAGAAAATAACAGCTTAGAAATTTTAGAAGCTGTAAAACAAGAAATGAATAATATTAAAGTAAGTAAACAAGATTGGAGTGATGATTTAAAAAAAGCTGAAATAGAAATGGAAAATAATAGAAATGAAATAAAAAGTTTAAGAGATGAATTAGAACAAAAAGATAAAATGTTAAATCAATATAAGAAAATAATTGAAGAAAGAGAAAAAGAAATAGGAAGATTACAGGGAAATATATATTATGGTGATGATAATAAAGATGAATTAAAATTAAGATATCAAAGTGAATTTATAAAAGAAGAAAATGACAAATTACAAAGTCAAATTGAATTTTTAAATAGAGAAAATCATAGATTAAATGCAATTGATTATTTTCATTCTCATCGATGCAGAGAAGAAGAAGTTAAAAGATTAGATGCTGAAATTGCTAGATTAACAAAAGAAAATGAGAAACTAAAAAAAAGTTTAGATAATATGGGATTAGGAGATTTAAATAGTTCTATTATGACTGGCAATAAATCATTTATGAATAGAAGTAGATTTTCTTTTTATTCTAGTACTAATTTAGCGGATCAAGTTAAAAAATTAAAAGCTGATAAAAAAACTCTTATGCAGTTACTTGAAAAAGAAAAAGAAAAGAATCAAGAATTAACTAAGGAATTAATGGTTTCAAAAGATGAAAATATTGAAAAATTAAGTAATGTAAATAAAGAAAAAGAAAATTTACAAAATAAATTAGAAGAATTACAAAAACAAAATAGTGAATTAAAAGAACAAAAATAAATTCTAATTTAATTTTTTTTTGTAATCAAAGAAAATAATTTTAATGTATTTAATTTAATCAAATAATAAAATAAAATAAATTCATATATATTTTTTTAATTGATGTTTAAATAATCTTAATTCTAATATTAATATTAATTTTAATTAGCAATTTACTTCTCAAATAAAAAAATTTTTTAATTTATTTTTTTTAAATAGATTAATTTTAATTTTAGTTAAAAAGAAATATATTTCTCCTTGGCACTTCATCAATTTAATTTTTTGTGATTCAGAAAAAATGGAATCTTTTGTTTTTAATTTTTAAAATACCTTTTATATAAACATATCTTTGATTTGAATAAATTTCTATCTTTTATTAAATTTAATGTATTTTTTTATAAATTTTTTTGCTTTTTTTTAAGAATTAAAAGATAATAAATTGTTATTTTTAGTAGTAATATTTTGAAATTATTTGATTGAAGCAATTTTAAATGATAAATAAACCTTTTTTTGTTAAATAATGTTGTTCATTTTATTCTTCTTTTTTTGAAATTCTTTTTAAATTTATTAAAATTTAGAATTTAAATTATCAAAAAAATAAAATAATTTTCTTTTTTTATTTATTATTTTTCATTTTTTTTGCTCGGAATTACAATTGATTTATTATAATCAAACATAATATCAGTCTTTGACTTTTTTTTTTCTTTTGAAATTTTCTTTTTATATTTATCAACTGGCTTTAAAATTTGTTCATTTTCTATTATATTTCTAAGAGTTACTTTTCCCAAAGAAAAACATATAGATTTATCAAATTGATAATTTTCATATTCATCAATTTCTTCATTTCTATCCATTATTCTTTCTATAAATTGTGGATAAAATAATCCTCTATTATAATAATCTAAATTTTTTGTTAATTCTTCTAAAAATTTTTTTTCAATCAATCCAAATATATTGTTATAAAAAGGATTTATATGAAATTTAAATTTAATAATTTCATTTTTAATTACTTTATTAAATGCATTTATATCATAATGTTTATCTCTAATTAAATTGTAATATTTATTTTTTAAATCATTTTTAATTTTTTTGAATAAATTTTCATTTAATTCCATAATTTGTTTTCTATTTAAGTTAATCCCTCTAATTTGGCTATAATTCATTTTTTATTAAAAAAAAAATATATTAAAAATAATAAACAAAAAAAAATTCTGTTTTTCACAAAATCTTGATAAAGAGATAATCATCATTTTTTAATTTTGGTGACTTCTTTTTTTTCATTTTAACAGAGAGTAATCTTTTCCATAACATATTAAAATAATAATATAAATGACAGGTATTTTTTAAAATATTTTAATTAACAAAAAAAAATAATTGCCAGGCAATTATTCCCTTCACTACTTAAGACAAATAATCTCCTTTAATCAATAGAATTATAGAGATTTAAACAAAGATAATTTCCTCAATGTCTAAATTTTGAGAATATAATAAAAACAATTGACAATTCTTATAAAAAAACTATTTATTAATTAATTATATTCTTTTTATTTGATTTTGATATTAATTATTAATATATTCATATTGATAATGAAATCTTTTTAATAAAAATTATATATATTTCTTTCATTGTTTGAATTTATTATTATATTCTCGAGACAAAAATATTGATATGAATATGTTTTAACAAATAAAATTCAAAAAAATATTTAAATATTTTTATTTATTTTTTTTAAGTTTTTGAATATTGTTGAATAAGTAAACATATAAAAAATTATATTAAAATAATTTATTTAAAGTTCTTATATATACAAAGTTTTAAAAAAACAATAATTACATTAATTTACTTTTTAGTTGTTTTTTTTTTATTCATATTTCTTTTTTTTTCTTCTTCTTTTGATGAAGGAACAGACATTGAAATTTCTGAAAAAGAATTATCATTTTGAATGGATTTAATTTCTTTCCTTTCCATATTTTCTTTATCTTTCTTATTCTTTATTTTTCTTTCTGTTTTTTCAATTAATAATTGAACTTCCTTGTTTCTATCATTTTCTCCTTCTATATCTTCTTCTTTTTTTGATGATTCATCTTGATTTGTTCCACATACTTTTTCTATAAATTCAACTTCTTTTTTTTCTAATAAAAATGGAGATTTTAAATTAGATAATTCATCCAACTCACTTTCCATTTTTTCATAAAATCTAGTTAATTTTTCATTTATATCATTGTTTACTTTAAAAACAATAATGTTTTTAGTTAATGTATTCCAATTTTTTTCTTTTTCATTAATCATGTTAAAATAATGTTTAAATTGTGTAAATACCATTTTTTTTCTTGATTGAGTATAATTAGTATATAAATCAGTTAAAATGTTATTTAATTCTCCACTTATAATTCTAGAATTTAAATTATATTCATTAATAATCATATCAACTCCTTCATTATCTGTTTTTGAATATGCTTGTTTTAATTTTGAAATTATACTTATATATAAAGAAGCTAATTTTTCTAATTTTTTAATTATTCTATCTCTATAATTGTCATTGTCGATTCCACCTTCATTTTCATAAAAATTTTTATAATATTCTTCATTAATATTAATATTTTGTTCTATATCAGTTTGAATAATCATTATATATAATTTAATATTTTCTTCTAAATTAAAAGGATCTATTTTAATAGTTAAATGTCCATTATGTTTTGGTAATTTTTTACATTCTTCACATAAAAAATCTTGACAATTTCTACAAAAATAATTTATAGTTCTTTTATCACAATTATTACAAAAATAATTTGGATTTTCTTCTTCAAAAGTATCACCAACTAATGAACTGGGAAATTTATTAGTTCTACTATGATTTGATAATGCAAAACTTTTTGTTGGATGAAGTCTGCTTTCTAAAGTTCTACCAGTATTAACTATTTTTTTTGAAAATTTTTTTTTTGAATAAATCGTAGGTGATTTTAATTTATTTGAAATATTAGTATATAGATTAGAATATAAATTCGTGTTTAAAAGAGGTTCCCCAAAAAATTCATCTTGGTTCATTTCTTCATTATCTCCTAATAATTTTAATGGCATCATTAACACCAAATTTATCATTTTTCTCTTTGGAAAAAAATTTCCTAATTGTTCGTTTTCTTTTCTTGTTAAATCTCTATTTAAATAATAACAATGAAGTCCTTTATTTGCCCCATATATTTTTCTTAGGGCTTTTCTTTTAATTTCTCCAATTGTTTTATAAGGCTCACATAATAAGCTGATAATTTGGTTTTGATATTCAAAATTAACTTTTATTTTTTCATTTTCTTTAATTTCCTCAGACATAATTTTAAATTTTTTTTTTGTTTGTGAAAAAAACAAACAAATAATAATATAAAAATATTACAAAAACAATAATATTGAAAAAAATAATAAATATATAATGAAAATATAAAAATGTAATAATCAAATATAAATAAATTATAAAAATATTTAAAAAAATATTTTTTTCAAATAAAATACCTCATAGCATATTTTAAATGGAAATACTCATCACTATCTTCATCTCCATAACATTCTTTTGGAGCAGCTGCATAAGTGACAAACTCGAAATTTCTTTCATCTTCAATTTCCATAATAGCAGCTTCATTCCCACATCTATAGCAATAATTAGGAGCAGAAAAAATAGAAAGAACATTTTTATTATGACACCAATTGTAACCTTTCATGATTAATTGATGAGCTCTGGCAATTAATTCTAAATTATTAACAAATAAAAATTCTTTTGAACAATCATATCCCCAAACAAACCCTGCACCTCTTGGACTAACACCCCATCCATTTCTATCTTCAGGATCACTCCATAATAAATCACATAAAGGTCCTTCTCTTGGAACATCATTAACTCTATTAATTTTACGTATTTCATCTAATGAAATTGCACTTGGTGAAAGACCTCCATGTAAACAATATATTTTATTATTTATTAAAGCTGCTATTGGCATTGTGTCAAATACTTCATTTAAATATTTCCATACATTAGAATTACCATATTTTCTAAGACATTCATCATAAAAACCATATTGTTGGGTTATTATACGGGATTCATGATTTCCTCTTGTTAAATATAAATTATTTGGATATTTTAGTTTTAAAAGAAGAAGTAATGTTATACATTCTATTGAGTTTAATCCTCTATCTACATAATCTCCAATAAAAATAAAATTACAATCTGGAGGATAACCACTTTGACTAAATAATTCTAAGAGATCTTGAAATTGACCATGAATGTCACCTACTAATGTTATTGGTGGGGTAATTGATAATATTGTATTTTCTTTTAAGAATATTTCTTTTAACTATAAACTTTTTTTTTGTTTATATTAATTTTTATAATTTTAATTACTTTTTCACATAAATATTTTACTTGAATTTCAGGAAGAAGTTTGCGGCTTTTTATTTGGATTATATTGGAGTCTATGTTAAACATTTAAATTTTTTAAGGTAATTAAATTAAAAAAAAAATTAAATAATTGTATATATATATTTTTACTAATAAAATGTATTTTTTGAAGATGTTCTATTTGAGTTTGGCTTTGTACTTTTATTTTCTTTTCCTAATAATAAATGATATTGACAATATAAGAGATTGTAATTTGACATTAATTTTTCTAATTCTTCTGTTTTTTTATTTAATTGTTGAGTTAATAAATTTATTTGATTATTTTTATTTTGTTCATTATTATTTTTCAATAGATTTTTGTTATTTGGAATTAAATTTGTAGTTTTCATTTCTTCTAACTCTTTTTTAATTAACAATACTTCTTTTTCACATTCATCACTTTTTTCTCCTAATTTTATTAATCTTTTTTTATCATTTATTAAAATTTTTGTATAATGAATTAAATTATTTAAAATTTTTTCATAATCCATTATCATTTCTTTGATTCCATTATCTTGGAATTTATTTATTTTTAAATTATCTGGAAATTCATCTGTTGTTGAGATTAAATTGAATTGTTCTGATATTTTTTTAAAAGATTCAGATATTAATAAATTAATTGATTTTATTTGTAATTCCAATTTTTCTTTATCATCTTTTAATTGATTGGTTTTGTTTTTAAAATTTAAATCACTTTTTTTAGACCTTTCTTCATATTCATCAATGCTTTTATGGAAAGAATTTAATTCATTTTTTAACTTATTAATTTCTAATTCATATTTTTCATTTTTATAATTGAGATTCAAATTTTTTAAATATGAATTAAAATTTATTATTTCATCATAAATATTATTTAGATTTGAAAATATTAAAATATTCATCGAAGAGGATTGTTCTTTTAAGTTGTTGGAAGGAACTACTTGTTTTATTTTATCAATATTACCATTTTTAACTAATTCTATATTTGTTTTTGTTAAATTAATTAAAGAAGATAATTCTTGAGAATATTCTTTTAATATATTATTCATATTATTCTCAAAGTCATCTTTTTGTTTATTTATATTTTCAATTATTTTTTCATTTTGTTTATTTATTTCAATTAATTTTGAATTTTCATTTGTTAATTTAACTAATTGATCTTCCATTGCTTGGTATTTAATTAATATATCATTGTATTCATTATTATTAGTTTCTCTATCAAAAGTTGAATTTTGAACTGGATTATATTTATTAAATTTTATAGTAAGATCATTTTCATATCGGCTTTTTTGATTTAAAATATCTTGATTTGAAAAAGTTAATTCGTTTATTTTTGATTTTAATTTATGTATTTTTTCTTTGTGTTTATTTTCTTTCTCTTTTAAAAAAGAAATTTTTTCTAAATTAACTTTATCTTTTCCTATTAAAAATTCAATTCTATTGCTTTTTTGATTTAATTCTTTTTGAAATCTAATATTATCATTTTTTAATCTATTAATGTATTCTTTTTGATTTTCAAAATTTTGATATGATTGTGAAAAATTCTTTAATGTTAATGATAAATTATTACATTTGTTTAATATTTCATTATAATTATTTTCACTTTCTGTTAAACATCTTTGGCAAGTTTCAAATTTTTTTTTCATATCATAATAATTTCTTTGTGAAATTTTTAAATCATTTTGAATTCCATTATAAATTGCTATTTCTTTTTTTAAAGAATTTATATCTTGTTCTTTTTTTTGTATTATTTGAAATAATTCATTAATTTTATTAGTTTGCTTTTTTAGTAATTCAATTCCTTGAGTTTCATTTTCTTCGGTTGAATATGTAGTTGATGTATAATTCATTAACTTTTATATTATATAAATTTGTTTTTAAAACATTATTTAAAAAATTATTCATGAAAATGAATTCTAATTCTAATTCAAAAAAAAAAAAAAAAATTGATTTAGAAAGAGAAGCAAATTGGAATAATAGATTTAATATATTAGAAGATAGATTATTTCCAAATAATAATAATTGTTTAAAACCAAAAAATCTAAGATTAGAAACAAATAATAAGAATAAAGGAATAAGTCGAAATGAATTTAAATCAAATAAGCAATCTTTAATTAACTCAAAAAGTTATAGTTCTTTAAATAGAAATCATTCACCAGAAAAACCTAAAGTTCCAAAATCAAATTCGTTTTTAATGAAAGATCCATTATATAATCAAATAAAAAAGTTATGGGATAAATTAGGGTTTAGTAAATATTATCAAATTATTTTTGATAATGTTTGTGTTCAACTTTCTCCCACTTATAGAGAAGGTTATTTTAACAATGAAATTAATCATTTAAATGCTATATCCAATTTATTGTCTGAAATAAATTCTAATATTGAAAAAAGAAAAAATATTATTAATTTATTAAAACAATATACTAATATTAACTTTGAAGGAAATGACAATTTTAATGAATTAATTCAAAATGTTATAACTTTACTTAATGAATTAAGAAAAATTTCAATTTTGATTGTTGGAAATTATGGCAAACTGAGAGAACTTATTGGATATGATTTATACATTAATAAATTTGAAAATGATAAAATTAATGATTACAATAAAGATTATTTAATTGAATTAAAAAATGATACTGATTTTTTTCATTCATCAAATCTTTCAAATTATTTTTCATTTGCAAATGAAAATGATCCTTTTTTAACAGCAATTGCAAATCCTTATAGTGATTCAGATCAATATATTTCAATCCCAATTGATGAAGATTCATTAGAAAAAATAAAAAATTGCCAATACATATTATTAAATGAAATTTTAAATAATGAATTCATTAAGAATAATACAAATTATCGTAATTTAACCTGTCCAACGAATCATTCAAGTCATTCATTAATTTCAATTAAATCAACAAATAAATTAAATAAAAGTGTTGATACTAATTCATATTTGAATGATTCAAAAAATCACAAAAAAATTCCTACATCAAAAAAAATGACAAATGTATCTATTAAATCATATAATAGTAATTACAATAAAAGAATTTATGGTATTAAAAAACAAATTCCAATTAATAATATTTTAATTGGAAGTAAAAATAATAGTAGATATAATCCAGGAATTAGAACTCCAAGTAGAAAAAAAGGAAAATACGAAGAAAGTAAAAGTGAATATAAATCTGAGTATTCAAGACAAAGAATAGATTTAATTTGTGAAAGAAAAAAAAATGAATTTAATCATAGAATAAATGAAAAAATTAAAAATCAAAGAAATTATCAAAAAAGTAATCTTAATACTAGCCCTATGAAAGAAGATAATTATTCTGAAGATTATATTAATAGAAGTATGCATAATCAAAAAATTCAAATTGATCAACAAAGCAATTCAAAAAAGAGTTTTTCTAAAAATGAGTTTTCTGTTCAAACTTATAATAATAATATTGAAAATACTTCTGAAAATTGTTCGAAAAATGAAGAAGAACAAAAAGATATTATATCAAATGTTAATCAACAAGAAATTGCTCAAATCAAAGAAAAATTACCTTTAAAAATTGAATTATTTTCAGGGAATATATTAGACATTAAAAATAAATATAAAAGTATTATTAACATTATTCCAGAAGAACAAAAAAAAGGTTTTCAAATTAAAAACGATTTATCATATTATTTAAAAGGAGTTTATCCTAAATTAATGATTATTGAAGAAGGAAATATTATAAAAGGTTTATCAATGGTTTATTATGATCCATTTCAGATATGTAAAAGTTTAAAAATATCATTTATATGTACTATAGAATCAGCAATTTTTTCAGAAAGCTTACAATTATTAATAAATTACTGTAATGAAAATTTAGAATATGATGAAATAAAAATAGATTTATTTTATGGAATAAAAGATGGTCAATTTTATTTAATAGAATCATTAGAAAAATGTATTAAAGATGATGTTAAATTTAAATGGGTGAATATGGAAAATGATGGTAAAGATAGGAAAATTCAATATAAATATGTAAATCCAACTTTATCACCTGAAGCCATTTTAACTCAAACAAGTAAAAATATAATTGAATTAAAAACTGCATGTATAATATCTTTAGATTCAATAAATGTATACTTAGAAAACACTGGTCGAAAAATGAATGAATTAAATAATTTTGGAATTATGTCAATCATTGAAGAATTAGTTTCTCAATATGGATTTAAAATAGATGATACTCATTTAGATTCTAAATTTCAAGAATTTCTTAAAAGTTTAAGACCGAATAAATTTAGAAAAATGACAAATGATTTTATTCAAAATTTATTTGGAGGTTCTAATGATGTTATTTCATTTACAAAAGAAAATTTAGATGAATTAAGTAATGAAATTTATCCAGATATTTTAAATAATGATTTATTAGGAGTTTCATTAATGAAAGTTGAAGGTGCTTTTGAGAATGTTATTCAAACTGTAATTAATGGATATAATTATAATATAATATCTAACATTGATGTATTCACTTATGGAAATAATGAAAAAGAGATTGAATATTTTTATTTTCTAAGAAATACAAATGATAATCTTGCTTTTATAATTTATGAATTAAAATCAAATTCAAGTTTAAATAATTTAATTAATATGAATTCTGAAACTGATAATATTTATGATGAATTTCAGAGAATTTATACAAAAATGAATAATCAATCTTTAAAATCAATGAAAAGAATTTTTCTTCCTTCTTTCAAAATAGAAAAATCAAAGTTTCATAAAAAACCTTCTTTCTTAAATGCAATTCAATTATCAAATGATGAAGGAGAATTTCAAATTACTTATCTAAATCAAGTAGAAAAATTTAATTTTTCAATTGATAATAATAAGAAATCATATTTATTTTTTGATAATTTTAATGAGAATGATATAATTATTAAAAATACATTTTTAATGGTTATTATTAACACTGATCTTCTTTGTGATTTGCAAATTCCAACAATTTCTTCTTTTGTTGTTCAAAAAGAATTTTGGGAAAAAGAATTGAAGTAATTTAATGTAAATTTTTTAAATTTTTTTCTATTATAAAATAAATAAAATTATTATTATCAAATTGAAAAATTGATTTTTTTCTAAATTACCAATTAATTATTAATATAATAAATTTAAAAATGATTTCTTCTGTAGAAGGAGTTCAATCAACATCAACAGATGCTTTAAAAACAAAAATGTAATTTTACCAATCATTATATTTTTAAAAAATATAGAAGTTGTGTTATGAAAAATTACTTTAAAGATCCTTTTATAATGGAAATGGAAAATACAATTGAACATAAATTATTTCTTCCTTTAATTAACCGAGGAACTTTTTGTAGAGTTTTTTCAATTAATTCCTTAATTTATAAAATATTGGAAAATATACCAAAAGAGCAAAATGTTAATATTTTAGTTTTAGGAAGTGGTTTTGATACATTATATTTTAATTTAATGAGTCAAAAACACACTAACATTACTTTTCTTGAATTTGATTATGAAAATATTATAAATAAAAAACTGAAAATAATTGAAAAATCTAAAATATTAAAAGGTGTTATAAGTGATAATTACCATTTATTATCTTGTGACATAACAAACAAATCTAAATTTAAACAATCTATAGAATCAAAAATTACAAAAGAAAAATTAGAGGATTTAACTTTAGTTATATGTGAATGTCTTTTAGTTTATATTGAAAGAGAAGAAACAATTGATATGCTATCAACTCTAAAAAATTTATTTCCAAATTTAATTATTTTAGAATATGATTTAGTGGGAGCAAAAGATGCTTTTGGAAGAGAAATGATTGATAATTTAAAAATGAGAAATATTGAATTAAAAGGATTTGAAGAAGTTCCAGATATAAAAAGTCAAATAGAGAGATTAAAAGAAATAAAATTAGAACAAATTGAAATTGTAGATTTACTTTATGTTTATAATAAAATGATTCCTAAAAATGAAAGAAGAAGAATTGATTTATTGGAAATGATGGATGAATTTGAAGAATTTAATTTACTTCAACAACATGCTTGTTTTGGTTATGGTTTATCTTTTAAAGATAATAAATATGATAAAATTAAAGAACTGATTAAATTAGAAAAGTAAATTAATATTAAATGTATTTATTATTAAAAACAATATTATTATTTAGGTAAAGACTCTATTTTTATAATTAAATAAATTTTATTGATTAATTATTTTATATGGAAGAAGATAAAAAATTTACAAAAAAGAAAAGAAAAGGAGATAAAGGAAAGAAAACAAAAGAATCTGAAGAAGAAAAAAATAAACAAAAAAATAAAGAAGGTTGGGAAAAAATAATAAATTTTAATAAAGAATTAAAAAATGAAAAATTTGAATTATATTACAAAACCCAATTATCAGAATATTTTAAAAACGAAGAAGAATTCCAATCCTTCATCTCAAAACTAAAAGAAAAACTTCCATCAGTATTTAGAATAAGTAGAGCTCATCCTTTTAGAGAACATTTTGCAAAATTAATAAGTGATTCAACATATATAAATTCATTACTTGGTGAAAAATCTGAAATAATTAAAGTTTCCAAAAAAATATTAACAAATTTACCAGAATGGAAAGATATTATTTATAATATAAATATTCCTCGTATGGAATTAAAGAAAAATGAAGATTTATCAAAATTTCATAAATTTATTCAAAAAAGTGTAGATAGTGGATTAATAAGTCGTCAAGAAGCAGTAAGTATGATACCACCGATGTTACTAAATACAAAAAGAGGAGAAAAAATTTTTGATATGTGTGCAGCACCAGGAAGTAAAACAGCCCAATTTTTAGAATCATTTTATGAAAATTATGATTTTTTAAATAAAGAACAATATAAAGAAGATATAGGATTTGTATTAGCAAATGATTGTAATGTAAAAAGAGCTTATATGATGGTTCATCAATTAAAAAGATTAAATACTGCTGGAATGGTTGTTATTTGTCATGCAGCTCAATTATTTCCTAATATTTTCCTTGATGGTGATATTATGAAAAGAGTTCAATATGATAAAATTTTAGCTGATGTTCCTTGTTCTAGCGATGCTGTCATGAGGAAATTACCTCATAAATGGAAATATTGGAATACTAAAGATAGTTATTCTTTACATTCTTTACAATTACAAATTTTAAAAAGAGGAATTAGTTTACTTAAAGTTGGAGGAGATATTGTTTATTCTACTTGTTCTTTAAATCCAATTGAAAATGAAGCTGTTGTTGCTCAAGTAATGAGAGAATTTTCACAAAATAATGAATTAGAAATTTTAAATGTGAGTGAACTTTTTCAAGGAAGTGATATTAAAAAACATAATGGTTTAATCAAATGGAAAATTATGATTGAAGATAAAAATGATAAAAATAAACTTTTAGAAATTAAAGATATTAATGATGATATTTATAAAAATTTTAGTGATGTTATTCCTGGAAGTTGTTTTCCTCCTACTCAAGAAGAAAGTGACAAATTTAAATTGAATAATTGTAATAGATTTTTCCCTCATGATAGTGACACTAGTGGTTTTTTCATTACTATTATTAGGAAAAATAAACCTATTTTAAATCAGGATAAATCAAATAAGGTTAGTAAGAAAGAAGAAAGAAAAAGAGCTTTTGAATTTCTAAATGAAAAATTTACTGATGATTATAAATGGATTTTTGATTATTATGGAATTGATAATGATTTTCCTGGGGAACAATTAATTTCTTTTTCTGATCAAGGAAAAAAAATTAATTTCATTTCTAAAGGTGTTTATGATTTATTAAAAGGAGATAAAAGAAATCAATTAGATTTACAAAATGCAGGAGTTAAATTATTTAAGAAAAATAAACAAAAAGGTGATTCCCAAGATTTTTGTCATTTTAGAATTTGTCAAGATGGTTTAATGTATCTTCTTCCATATATGCATAAAAGATTATTTTATGTTGATAAAGAAACTTTTGTTGAAATATTAACTAAAAAAGAATTAATTTCTGATAATATTAAAGATGAAGATTTAAAAACATCTTTAAAAGA
>JAEEGI010013300.1_pt1 | contig 17480 bp, 9 predicted proteins | sample 8958751 | NCBI WGS metagenome assembly JAEEGI01 (sample SAMN16246545, study PRJNA631951) | gut metagenome | biome: gut microbiome; feature: rumen; material: KS-attached | host: Bos | place: Iran: Karaj | collected 2018-10
GAAAAAATTAGAAAAAATTAAATTTGAAGATTATAATGATAAACAAATTAAACAAGCTATTATAAATAGAGAAAAAAAAGAATTTTGTGTTATTTATGAATTTTTAGAAACAAAAAAAAATGAAAAGTTAACAAAAGAAAGAACAACAACATTAAAAAGTAAGAATATAATTTTAATAATAATTAAAAAATTATAAATAAACATTATAATTTAATAACTAAATAGATGATGTAAATTTCTTTAAGAGAATTCAATTAACTGAAAAAACAGAAAATGTTCTTCAAAAATTAAAGGAAAAATTTCAGCAGAAAAATATGGAAAATATAACTCAAGATAATATTCAAGATATACATCAAACAAAAAAAAAAGGAGATGAACTTTGGAGAGTTGGAATTATTTGTAAAAAAGATCCTTATTTTTTAGCTCATGAAATATTAAAATGTTTAGAAAAAAATGGTTATGAATGGAAAATTATTTCTAGTTCTTATAAAATCAAATGTAGAAAAAAAAGAAGTGAAAGTGAAAAAGAAAATAATCCAAATTGTTTAAATGTTTTAATTCAAATTTTTGGTAATGTTGATCCTAAAGAAAAAGATGAATATTTAATTGATTTACATAAATTAAGTGGAGGAATTATGGAATTTTTGGAATTTTCTAGTAATTTCTTATCTACTATTCAAAGTGCTAATTTGATTGTATTAAAATAATTATTTAATTATGTAATAAATTTAAATTTTAGGGTTTTATTTATTATGTTCTTTTTAAAGATTTTTTTTTATTTTTAGTTTTTTTTTCAATAATTTAAATTTATATTTTGTTTTATTTATATATAAAAGTAAATTTATATTTTTTTATTCATTCCATAAAAATACTCTTGGACCTCCTCTTGATTTATTATTTTTATTTCCATAATTATTATTGTTAAAATTCATTTTTTCTATTGAATATTTTGGTTTATAATTATTGTTGTTATTGTAATTATTATAATTATTATTCATATAATTTTTATTATAATTCAAATTATTATAATTATTAAGATTAATATTATTATTATTAATTAAATTATTATAATTATTTAAGAAATTATTATTCTTGTAATTATTCAAATAATTATTATTATTTAAATATTTCAATTGAATTGGTATATTATTGTATAATCTTTCAGATCCTTTTTTTTGATATTCTATTTTTCCATATGTTATTTTCGTATTTTTATAATCTTCTTTTTTTTGAAATTGAAATACTGGATAATTGTTTTGAACTTTATTAAAATAATTGAAATTTGCAGAAGGAGGTCTTTTCTTTATTTTATTTTCATTCATAAAATCTGGTTTTTTATTTACATCTTTTAATTCTAATAATTTTAAATTTTTATTCATTTCTAATTCTTTTTTCTTTTCATTTTTTTCTCTTTCTTTTTCAATATATTCATTCAAATAATTTCTATTCACAAAAATATTTTCATTATTCTTATTAATATTATCATTATTATTTTGAAAATGAATATAATTAGAATTATTTCTAATTTGAAGTAGTCTTGATGCTTCTGATTGAGGTCTATAATTTAATAAATTATTTGATGGAATATTATTTACTGGAAATACTTCTTTTTCTGTTGAAGGTTTAGAAATTTGATTTAAAGGAATTTTCATTTTTTCATTATTTTTTTCCATTTTTTCTATTTGATTATTTGAAGGAGTTTCTGAATTTTTAATATTTTCATTTTCTGTTTTTATTGGTGTTTCTTTAATTAATTTAGGTTCATTTTTCTTTTCATTGTCATTATACAAATTATTATATTTATTTCTATTTTCTTCTAATTTACTTTTAATTTTATTATAGTATTCAGTAAAAAGATCATTTCCATTTTTATTATTATCATTATTATATTTATTACCATAGTTATTATTTTTATATCCATAATTAGGATTTTTATTAACATTATAATCTAAATTCCTTATGTTCCCACCATTATTATTATCATTTCTTTTATCACTTTCTTTAATATTATTTTTAGGAGTATTTCCTTCTTTTTCTTTTTTCATAGTTTTCATCAAAGTTTGATAAAAAGTATGTTTTGCAGTTTCAAACTCATCATTCTTCATCATTTCTTCTTCTCTTTTAGTTCTTTCTATATATTTCTTAGGTAAATTATTATTAATTTCTTTCATATTTCTTGGAATTTTAATAGTTTGCATTAATAAAGCTTTATTATTTTCACAAAAATCTTCTTCTTTAAAATTCATTTCTTTCATTTTCCTTTTCAAAATATCACTTCCTAAAATTCTTTTAGCATCCCATCTTTTATCAGGATTAACAACAATCATCATTTTAAGTAAATTTCTTAAATCATCAGAATAAATACTATTAATATCATTATATTTCCCTTTAATAATATTATTAAATAATTCTTTGAAATTAGTGCCTCTAAAAGGAGGATGTAAAGTGCAAATTTCATAAATAATACATCCAGCACTCCAAATATCACATTTAAAATTATAAGGATGATCTTTCCAAATTTCAGGAGGAGCATAATAAGGAGTTCCAGTTTGAGTATAAGCCATTCCATTTTTTGATATGATTGAAACATTTAAATCTCCTATTTTCAATATATTATTTTTTAAAAGAAATAAATTTGCACTTTTTAAATCTCTATGCATTATTCCATTTTCATGTAAATAATTTATTCCTTCTAATAATTGAATTACCCAATTCCAAATTGTTTTCTCTGTAAATAATATTCTTTCTCTAATATTATTTTTTATTTTTATTGATATATCACCATCATCTGCATATTCCATTATTATATTTAATGTTTTAGAATCTTCATCAAAAAATGATTCTTTGTAACCTATTATGTTCTTATGGGATAATGATGCTAATATTCTTATTTCATTTAATGAATTTTTTTTGTCTTTTTCTTTTAATTGAGCTATTTTTATTTGCTTTAATGCATATATTTTCTTGTCTGATTTTCTTTGCACTTTATGAACTGAACCAAATGAACCTTTTCCTAAGAGTTCTTTTATATAAAAATCATTTAATGACATTTTTTTTTGTTTTTTTTTTGAGGTTTTTTGATTATATTTTATTTATTTTAAATTATTATTTTTTCTTTTGGGGTTTTTATATTTTTTTTTAATTTTTATATTTCTTTTTATATGATATAATTTGTTGGAATGGTTTTCCTTAAAAATTTTTTGAAAATTCTATTCCTCTTTGTTCAAATTGAATAAATTTTAAGAAAAATAATATAGAAATTATTTTACATTCATTATCAAAATTAAACTTATATATAAGATTAAATAAGATAATTGATATATAATAATAATAATAAATGTATCAAAATTTCCATATTTCCCAAATTATGAGTTAAAAAAATGACTTAATTTTAATAATATTAAAGATAAATTAAAAAGACTAATAATAATGAATATAATTCCTATAATAAAAATATATTAAAAATGTCTGATAAGAAGACTCTATTTGAGCTTTTTGAAATAATTATATATTTTGTTAAAATTAAATCATTAATTTCAATAGTTTATTAATAATTATACTTTTAAAAACTTAATTATTAATATCTTTATTTTCAGAACTTAATTTTATATATACTGTCATTTGATTCTTTTCATTTTTTAATACAATTTTTTCTTCGTTTTATTGTTAAAAAAAAATACCTAATAAAGAATATATTAATAATATTAAAACAAACTTCTTTTTCATATCAAAAAAACAAATATATACAGAAATATGGATAAATAGAATAAGGGTTTGAATAATTAGTACCTATTATAAATTTTGTTAACTCATTCTGAATTTTATCAACTGTATCAAAGTATTATATAGAAAAAAAATATTATAAAAATAAATGAGTATATATTTTCTTTAATTTCCAATAATAATAAAAATAAAACAATTAAAAAAAATTAAAACCATATATCCCAATCAAACAAAAATTAAATTAAACTTTAATCATAATCTTTAGGAATTCTTTTATCAAAATTAAGTGTAGGAGAAGCTCCAATATCACAATCATCTAAAACAATGTCATTTTCTTCTTCTTCTTTTTTTTCTATTTTTTTTTGTTTTTTCTTTTTATGCTGATGTCTTCTTTTTAAATCCATTAAACCTGAATCAGCAGGAGAAGACATATCAGTAATTCCAGACATAACTTTTAATGTTTCTACTAATTTTCTTAAATCATGATCTTTTGCATATTCTTCTAAATCTACTCTTAAATCTGGTTCTTTTGTTATTATACATTCTTTCATTGTTTTTCTCTCTTCATCTGTTATTAATCCTTCTTTTTTACATTGAGTTATTAATGATAATATTTCACTGTAACTATATTTGTAATCCATTTTTTTATTTGTTTTTTTTTAAATGTGTTTTTTTTTTTGTTTTTTTTTTTTTATTTATATAATAATAATATTTTATTATTTATTTTTTATATGTTTTTTTTAATCTAAAAAGTCAACGTCGCTGAATTCGTTTTCATCTATTTGGGAATTTATTTTAAAATTTCTTAATAATTTTTTCTTTTTGGATTTTTCATTAGAATCAATATTATTTTTTTTATTCTCTGAATCAATTCTATATGAATTTACAGTAAATACAGGATTATTATCATTTCCTTCAATAAATGCAGGAGTATTTTTCCTTGTAGGAGAAAAATTATCATTTATAATATTATCATTAAATTTATTTTGAGGAGACAAAGGGAAAATATTTTCTTCAGAAGGTAAATTATTATCTAAAATTTCATCTGGATTATCTCCATTTATTGAATTTATTAAATTTTTTAAATTTGAATTATTAATATAATCATAAGTCCTTTTATTTGATTTATCATTTGAAAGTGCATTCATTATATTTGATTCAAAACCCTTATTTATTGAACTATTATTATTATTGATATTTATTCTATCAATATCTTTTTTATTTTGTTTTTCTTTTAATTCTTTCATTTTATTTAATTGAGTAAAATTGTCATCAATAATTTGTTTTTTTTCTGGACTTCTATTATTGATGTTGCAATATCCATGAGAATTTTTTTTATATGGTTGAGAGAATAAAGATTGGTTATTTAACTCATTATTAAATTTTGATGTACTAAATGAATTATTGTTACTTTCATTAAAACTTGAAAAAAAATTTTCAATGTTTTTATTATTATTTGAATTATAATAATTATTATCTTCTTCATTATTTTGATCAGGAATTAAATAATGACTAAAACTTCCATTTATTAAATGATTACTGTTTTGACTTTTTAAAGTATTTTCACTACTTAATGTTATAATTTCAGCCTTCATATATTCTTCAAAAACATTATTATTATTATTATTATTATCATTAGAATCATTATTAGTATTATTTTCTTTAATATTATTGTTATTATTATTGTAATTTATATTATTTTTATTATAAAAAGTATCTTGATAGAAATTATTATGAAATGTATTCTGATTGTTTTGACTTATATGAACATCTTCTAATGAAGAAAGGCTATTAATTTTAGGTTTTTGAATAATACTTTCTTTTGGTGGTAATGTTTTATTTATTATGTTTTCTTTATCTAATCCCTCATCTGTTATATTTCCTTCATCTGTTATATTTCCATCATCTGATAAATCTAATGTAAATACCATTTTTTTTTTAGATTTATTTTTTTTTCCCTTTTTTTTTGTTTTTTTATCTGTACTATTATCAGATATTAATGTTTGTAAATTTGAATTTCCTTCAATTGTCTTTAATTGTTTTTTTTCATTTATTTTCTCATTAATATTACTGTTATAATTGTTATATTTATTAGTATGATTATTCTCAATAATATTTTTATTATTAATAATATTATTATTTTCAATATTATAATTATATATATTTTTCATATAATTATTATTATCTTTTATATTTTCTTTGTTTTTTAAATTATCTGAATTTATACTTTCTTGATTTTCTCTTTTTGTTTTTGAATTACTTCTTTTTTTATCATTATTTTTCTTTTCAAAGCTATTATCATTTAATTTATTTTTCTTTTCATTTTCTTTTTTTATATTATATAATTTTAAATACGAACCTCCATCCTTTTTATTATTATTATCTACATTTTCTTTATTTTGAAAATTTTTTGATAATCCATAATAATCAATTAATTCTTGAGTATTAACTTTATCAATATTTATTCCTGGCTGAGGTGAATTTGCTCTTTTTCCCTTAAATCCATTGAAAGGAATACTACCTAAATTTTGCTTTTTATTATTATTTTGATAATTATATGAAGTTCTATCTTTACTTATTGTTAATTTATTATTTTGTTGAGGAGAAATACATTTTCTTTGATATTTTTTTGGAATATTTATTTTTCCTTTATTTAATTTATTATTATTTGTATTCTGGGAAGAATAATTATTTTTATTGATTATATTAATATTATTATTATTAATGTTATGATTATTTGAAAAGAATTTTTCTTCATTTTTATTGATTTTAAAAATATTATTGTTAGAATTGTTATTATTTGAAGAAAATTTTTTAACATCATAAATGTTAATATTATTATTATTATTATTATTGATATTTGAAGAATTATTTTCTTTATTTATTCTATTTATTTTAGAAATATTTTTCTTTTCAAATGAAATATTTTCTTTATTAATTCGTGGTGAATTATTAATTTTATTATTATTAAATATATATTCATTTTCCTTCTCTAAAGAATTAGATCTAGAACCATTTAAAGTAAAATTATTTTTATTTCCAATTCTAATTGTTTTCATATTTTTAGAAGAAGGATTTACTTTATGAATAGTATTATTTCCATTAATAGTAGTTGACATTGAAGTAATATTAAGTTCAGAAGCACGACTTCCTGGTCTTGAATTAGTTTCTTTTAAACTTTCAACCCGAGAATTCATTTCATTTGAACTTTCAATGTTTAAAAAATTTAAATCAGTACTTAATTTTGAACTAAATCTATCATTTTTTATTTGTTTCTTTTTGTAAATGTGAGAATTATTTAATTTATTATTTAAGTTTGTTAAATATAAATCATATATTTCTTCTAAGTTTTTATTTTGACAATTATGAGATTCTCCATTTATATTTGGATCAATAATATCTGTTATTGATTGTATGTATTGTAAACTTTCTTCAAAATTTAATTCACCCTCTAAATTCGAAATATTTGGAATAAAATGAAAACTTATATTATTTGTTTTATTTAAATTTTCTATGACAAATTTATTACATATATTTGCAAAAAAATCTGTAATCTCTTCAGAATCATTAATAATTTTACTTATATTTGAATATTTATTCTTTTCTTTTTTGAAATTCCTCCTTTCTTTATTAGAATTATTTTTCATATTCAATTAGTTAAATATTATTATATAATATATATTTCACATTAAATTAAATAAAATTTTAAATTAAAATAATGGAAGATTTTAATTTTGCAAATGAACTTTTTAAAATTCAAAAATTAGGATATGAACGTGAAGAACATTTTGTAACCTTAATAAATTCATTATCAAGTTCAATAAAAAATTATATGAAATCATTTAGAGATATAATACGTTCATTAGCAGAAAACACTCAATTTTTTATAAATGAATTAGTCAAATGTAAATCCAATATAAATGAAATAAATAAAATTTTAGGAACAATATCCAATCATAATTTATCTAAAATTTTAAAAGACAGAAACAATCAAACAATTCAAGGAATGGATAATTTATATAAAATAAATCAAGAAATGATAAATGAAATAAAAGAATTAGACAATTCTAATATAAATTTTTATGATCAAGCAAAGGAAATTTTTAAACAATTAAAAGAAGTTCATAATAGAAAATTAGAAGATTTAAATAAAATGATAGAACAATCAAAATATGAATTTACTCCATATAAAAGTCAAAATATAAAAAGAACAAATCAAAAAATAAGAAATCAAAGTGTTTCTCCAAAAAATAAAATAAATCAAAATATAAATAATAATACAAAAACAAATTATCAAACTTATTCAAGTGTTATGCATCATTCAAAACAAAGTCAATCGAATGATCATTACTCAAATAAAGGAAAAAAAAATAATCAAAAGAATATAAATACAAATATAAGTAATAATAATATTAGTACTTCTCAATTTAATGATACTAGAGAAAATTCTAATATTACAATGTTAACTGAAATTAATAAAGAATTAAAAATTGAATTAGAAACTACAAAAAATGAAAATGATGAATTAAAAAAAAATATTATGTCTTTAAAAACTTCTTTTAATAAATTAAAAAATACACTTCCTAAATCAAAGAGTTTAAGAAATTTCCTTTCTCCAAAAAATGAAATGGATTTAAATGATAATAATAATAATTTAAATAATAATAATTATGAATTAGCTAATGATATATTAAATTTCTTGCAAAAAATGAAAGATTTACAAACTGCTATTATGAAAAAAAATCCTAATGTCAATGAAATGAAAAAAGATTTTGAAAGGTTTAAAAAAGAATTAAAAGATAAAGCAATTGAAAATTCTGGGAAAGAATATTTAAAAAGTAAAACAAGTTCAAAAAAAGAATTAAATGAAAATGAAAATGAAATAAATATGAATTTAATTAAAGAAGAAAATGAAACTTTAAAAAATAAAATCAAAGAATTAGAAAATATAATAAGAAAATTAAATACAAATAATGATAATACCAAAAATAATAATAATAATGAAAATAAAAGAGGATTGTCTAATCAAGCTAAATTAAAAGATTTTGAAAATAAAATATCAAATTTAAGAAATGAAAATGAAAAATTAAAGAAAAATATAAAAGAAAATGAAGAAACAATAAAAAAATTATCGAATGATTTACAAAAAAAAGAACAAATATTATCAATGCCAAAAGCAGATAATTCAGAGACAAAAAAAGAAAATGAAAGATTAAAAGCATTATTAGAAGAATGTAAAAATTTAAATTTAAAATATAAAACTCAATTAGATGAACATAATAATAAGAATAATGATGATGCTTTTAGAAAATTAAAAAATCAAAAAGAAGAAACTGAAATTAAGAATGAAACTATAATGAATGAATTAAGTAATAAAGCTCAACAATTAAATGATATGAAAGATAAAATGAATAAAATTGAAAAAGAAAATAAAGATTTTGAAAATAAAATTTTATCTCTTGATTCTGAATTAAAAGAAACTAAAGATATTAATGAAAAATTACTTAAAGAAAAAGAAGATTTATTATCTATAAATAATAAACTAAAGAATGAAAATGATGAAATGATTTTAAAATTAAAAAATAGTGATAATAATAGTTTTAAAAATGAAAAATTAGGTAATAATAAATCTCAAGAACAAATTAATAAATTAAATAATGAATGTAATAATTATAAAAATGAAATTCAAAAATTAAATAATGAAATTAAAAAAATATCTAAAAATTTATCTGAAGAAAAAGATAAAATAAAAGAAAAAGATTCTCAAATTATTTCTTTGAAAATGAATTTAGGTAAAAATATAAATAGAAAAGAAATAGAAGATTTTCAAGAAGAAAATTATAAAAAAGAATTAATATTATTATCAAATATGATAAAGAATATAAATTCATTATTAAATAATAAACAAAGAGAATTAACAAAAAGTAAACAAAGAAAAAATCAAAATGATGCTTTTATAATGGATGAAGATGAAAAAGAAGAAATAGAAAATATATTAAATAATAATAATAATAATGAAATAAAAGATTTTAAAAGTATTCCAGAATTAATGTCAAAATTAAATAATTATAATAAAGAAATAAATCAAAACATAGATTTATTAGTCAATTTAGCTAGAAAATCATTAAGTAATAATAATAATATTCCAAAATTAAATAATAATAATAATAGTAATACAGATAATAAAAATCAAAGAATTAATAAAGAATTAGAAAATGAAAATAAATTTTTAAAAGGAGTTATTAATGAATGTGTTTCAACAATTTTTGAATCAATAAAAGAAAGTGCTCCAAATATGGTTGAAGAAGATGAAAATACTTTTGGAATAAATATTAGAAATAATAATATTCCAATTAATATATCTGATAATAATTTTAATGAAAATAACTTTGACCCTGATATTATTCAAGATGCTGTTAATAAATTTAAAGAATATAATTCTCAAATAAATGAACAAATTAAACAATTACAAGAAGAAAAAAATAATTATGAAAAAGAAGCTCATTCTAATTTAGTTAAAGCAAATGCATATAAAAATGCTTTAGATGATGCAATAAATAAAATAAATAATAATATAAATGAAGAAAATAATCAAAAAAATTCAAAAAATGAAGAAAGAACTTTTACTGTAGAAGATTTAGAAAATCCTCAAGAAGATAATAAAGATAAAAAATCAAATCAAGATTATAAAAAATTAAATACAAATTTATTATCTATTCACAATGATTTACTTAATAAATTAAAATTAAAAGATGAAGAATGTAAAAAACATCAAGAAATAATCAATAATTTATTATCAATTAACAATGGAATAGGAGAAAATTTAAATAAAAATCAAATGGTAATTTCAGCAGAAAAATATCAACAATTATTACAATTATATTCAAATGAACAGGAAAAAAATCAAGAATTAAGATCATCATATTATTCTTTCATAAATGAATTTTCAGATAATGTAAAAGGTAAAAAAACAGATAATAATTATTTAAATAATAAATTAACTGAATCTGAAGATGAAGAAAAAGAAATAAATTTAAATATAAAAAAAAAAAATGAAGATATATTATTTGAAGATCATTCAAACGATAAAAAAAAAAATAAAACTTATAATATAATACCAAAACAAGGAATAGATTATTTAGGAATGTTAAATCAAGATATAGACAATAATCAAAGAGTAAATTCACAAGAAAATTATCAAAATATACAAGAATTATTAGATGATAATAAAAATTTAAAAGAAAATGAAACTTTATTACAAGAACAATTAAATGTTATTAAAGAAGAATTAAAAGAAACTAGAGAACAAGTAAATATTTTAGTTCAAGAAAATACTACTTTAAAAGAAGAATTACAAGCTGCTAAAACTTTAAAAAATGAAGAAGTTATTGGTCCTTTAAGATCTGCTCTTGAAAGATTAATTATGGAAATTAAATTAACTCAAAAAATTAAAGAAATTTTAACTGTTATTTTAAAATTAGCTTGTTATACTGAAGATCAAATTTTTACTATTTATTATTATAGGGAAAAGAAAAAGAATTTTTTAAATATGTTTCCTTTGGAATGAAAAAATTTATAATTTTTTATATATAATTTGTTTTCTTAATTTTTTTTAATTTTATTTTATAATAAAAACAATAAAAAAATAAATAAAGAGAGTAAATGCATAATTGGATATTTTCTATTTATTTCCTTTTTTATAAATTTAAATTTACATTATGTAAAGTTAAATATTCTGCTTGAATATTTCGTCTTGCTTCTTCTTTACTTTGCTCTATTAATTTTTTGTTTAATGCTCTTCTTTCTAAAATTTCTTTTGTTTTTTTATAATCATAATCACTTTGACCAGAAATAAAATTTTCATTTATTTTATTATCTAAAGCTTTTAAGTTACTTTCATTAATATTAATTTTATTCTTATTAACAAATAAATTTTGATTATATTCTCTTGTAATGTCCACTGGATTTTTATTCTCATATAGTATTTGTTCACCTCCATATGCATTATAAGTATTTTCAATATAATTTTTAATTTCATTTATTTCTAATTGAATTTTTTTTGCTGTTTTATAATCTTTAATCAATTCATGTTGCTTTTTTTCTAATATTAATCCATAAACTTTTCTTCCTAATTCTCTTAATTGTTCTATATCAGAATAAATTAAAGGATCATTTTTTTTAAAAAATAATCTTTTGGCAAATTCAATTTTATCTTTTATAAAATTTGCATAAACATCATCTGTTAATAAACCTTTTATTTCTGTAAAATCTGTTTCTTCTTCTTTGTAATAACTTTTTTTATTTATTACTGGAATTGGAGTATTATTATCTATACCGAATATATTTAATTCTATTAAACCTATTTGATTACATTTATTTCTAATTTCATCGTTATAATTTTGATATAATTCAAATTTAAGATATAAACAATTTGTTATGTGAAATTCATTTAAAAAAATTTGTTTTAATTCTCTATTATTTGTTTTGTGATTTGTTGGAAAAATATTTCCAATAAAATTAAATTGTTCATTAATAATTTTTTTATCTGGAATATTCATTTCTAAAAAATTCTTAGGACAAAAAGCATAAATACTTATTTGAGAAGGAATTCTTTCATGATTAATTAAAAAATTAATTTGAGTAATATCATATAATTTACTTAATTGAATTATTATCACTTGAGGATAACTACAAAAACGAACACTTGACCACCCTATATTTATATTCTCTTTAAATCTATTATCTTTTGATATAATATTATATGATTTTTTTATATTTTCTATTGGAAATAAAGGATCTGAACTTGTACAATAAATAATCATATAATTTAATGGAAGAACTGGATTATTTATCATTCAGTTTTATTTTTTTTGTAAATTAACAAATAATAAAAAAATATTTTATCATATTTTAAAACCAATATATATAAAATATTATTATATAATACTAATATAATAATTTAATAATAAATAAAACAATCTTGTTCCTCTTCATGAAGATAAAAACAAATATTTAATTCAATTAATGTAAATTTAATAAGTCCTTTATCAAGAATAATAGTACCATAAGATTCCCCATTTTTCATAGGAGTTTTCCAAGCATTATTAATGAAAAAAAATTCTTTTCCTTTATTAAAACTAACTGCTTTTTCAGCTTCAAATTTAACTCTAACAACTTGGAAAATAGTATCTAAATCACTATTAATTACTTTAAATAATATAATTGAACCTGTCATTAAATTATTTACTTGAGTTAAAAGAAGATAACTATTAACAGTTGAAATACTAATATCTGAAAATGAACTAAAAAAATCTATATTTAATATTTCTACAAATACATTTGTTGCTAATATTTCATATGAATATTCTATTTTAATTACATCTTTTATTATATCTCCTTTTAATATTTTTACTAAATTATTTCCTACACATTCAGCACAAAAATTTTTTAATGCAAATGTAAATGTAAAATAATCATCAACTTCTAAAAATGTTCTTATTGGAAATCTTGCTGTGAAAACTAGCATAAAATCATCTTGACCTCTATTTAATTTTTTTGGAACCAATATTAATTGGATATTTTGTTTGTCTAATGATGGTTCATTTGGTATTGTTTTTAATATTATTAATTTATGAATTTTTTCTATTTCTTCTCCTTGTTGTTTTGTTATTTGAAAAGATAATATAATGATCAATATATATTTGAACATTTTTTTTACTTTTTTTGAATTTTTTTTCTTTTTTAATATTTAAAAAAATTGAATGATTATTTTGATAAATAATTATATATGATTAATTTTTAATTTTTTTTCATAATATTTTTTCAATTGTTTTTATTATTTTTGATCAAAGAAAATAATGAAATCCCAAAATTTTCTTTCTAAATTAGAAAATTTAATTAATTCAAGTTATTCAGATAATTCAAATCCTTTAATTAAATCTAATAATGAGATATATTATCAAAAAAAATTACAAAATTCTTATTCAACTCCAAAAATAACGACAAAAAAAAGTACAAATTTAAATATATCAACATCAGGTCAAAAGGAGAATTTCTTAAATAAATCAATTAATTTAAATTTTAATAGTACAACAAATAAAAAACCAAAAAAAATAAATTATGCTTCTCCTCATTCAAAAAGTATTTTAGCTTTAAAAAAAATGTTAGAAGAAAATCCAAAAATAATAAAAAAAACAGGATTAATAAATCCTTATAATAAACCAAATAAATTTAGTATAGGAAATACTAGTCAAGAAGATATTCAACGTCAAATTGAAGATTTTACTAAAGAATTAAAAAAAAAAAATAATGGTTATATTAATAGACCTATTTCTTCTTTTTATAATTTTCATTTTTATAATTATAGTACTCCTTTTCAAAAAAATAGATTAAAACATATAATTAAAGCTGAAACTATTTCAAGATTATTTAATAATTCTAATAGAGATTTTTTTAAAAATAAAAATAGCTCTTATAAATTTAAAAAAAATACTAAATATTATTTTGTTCCTGAAAATAAGAAACTTAATAGTGATAAAGTTATTGATGATTTCATGAGAGAATTTAATGAAAATAAAGCTAAAGGTTTGTTTCAAACTACTAATTTTAGAAAAAGTCAATCTACTCATTCTTTAAATTTAAATTTTTAAATATATTTTTTTTTCAAATACTTTTTTTTTGATTAAAAACAAAGATAATTTAATATAGATTAATATAAATAAATTTCAAATTTTCTTTTTTTTAAAACTTTTAATTTTGAATTCAATATAAAAAATATAAAGAAATTTAAAATTATGTATTTTTTATAAATACAAGAAATCAATATATAATATATAAATAACCAATTTTTTATTAAATTATTTATTGCACATATAATAATAAATATTAATAATATATTTAATCATAATTTATATTTCCCTATTAATTCATAAATATCATCATCACTAACATTTAATTGTTTAAAAATAGTACCAAGGCAAATTTTAATATTTTTAGTCAAAGTAATTTGAGAAATTAAATTATGTACATTTTTTTTTAATCTTTCTTTAGAATTATCATCTTTTTTTCCATTTCCATAAGTGAAAATACCATATTTACTCATATTATCTATTATTTCATCAAAATTTAATTCATCAATAAATTGATTTCCTTCAATATCATCTTCAATAAAAGATAATCCAAAAATATTTTCACTTTCTTTATATTTAGTGATAATATTTTGTAAATTTTTATTTTCTTTTTTTAATGTTTCAATATCATTTCTTAATTTATCAGGATTTTTTTCATCATTTTTTTTCCTGTTAAATAATTTAGCATAATTTACACTTAATCTATTATAATCAGATTCTTTTTTACTTAATTTTTTTTCAAGTTCTTTTTTTTTTTCTTCTAAATTTTCTATTTTTCTTTGTAATTCAATAGAATCATTTTTTGGAATATTTTTAAATTCCGAAAAGTCTTTTCTTGATTTTTGTTCTTTCCAAATAAAATCATCAAAATTTTCTTCTTTATTTAAATTTTTTATTTTAAATAAAAACCATTTTATTTTTCTGTTATATTGAAATATTTTAATTAATTCATGTGTTTCTGGAGATATATTATTAATAAACTTTATATTATTTTTAATTTCTTCTATTTGAATATTATTTATTTCAAAATCAATTACACTTTTATTTTTAAATTTAGAATAAGATTTTTTCTTTATTATTGGAGAATAACTTTGTTCATTATCAGAATAAATTGATTTATTATCATGTTTAATTGATAAAGTTTTTTCATCATTTTCTTCTTTATCAGATAATTTATCATTATCTTCATTATCATCTTTTTTAATAATATATGATGAAAAACTAAATTTTGAATTTGTCTTTAAGTAATTTAATGATGATGGTAATTTTAATTGATCTTTTAAATCTTCTATAATAATTTTTAATTCTTCTATTTCTTTATAATTATTTTCTTTTTCTTGATTTAATTTTTTATTTTCTGATAATATACTTTGTAATTTCTTTTTTAATTCATCAATACTTAAATTATCATTTTTTAAATCTATTTCTATTATACTTATATATTGAATTTCTATTGTATTTTCTATTATTAAATTTGATTTTAATTCTTCTTTTTTTTGCTTTTCTTTTTCATATTCATTTTTTATTTTTAAATTTTCATCTTTTAAATTTTTATTTTCTTGATTAAGTTGATTTATTTCATTTGTTAATTCATCATTTTCTTTTTCAAAATCTGTCTTTAATTTATTTATTGTTTCTAAATAATTTTTATTTTCCTTTTTTAATTTTTTGTTATCTACATTTATTTGTAATATTTCTTTTTTAATTTCTTCATTTTCATCTTCTATTTTATTCTTTTTTTGAATTATTAAATCTATATCTTTATTATTATTCACTAATTCTTTTAATTTATTATTTAATTCTTCATTTTCTTTCAAATTTAATTCATAACTTTTTTTTAAATTTTCTAAATCTTTTTTTAAATCTTCATTTTCTTTTTCTAAACTTTGATAATCATTTTCTAAATTTTTATTTGTTAAATTGAAATTTTGATTTTCTTTCTTTAAATTTTGATTTTTTTTTTCTAAATTTATTTTTTCTTTTTCAATTATTTTATAATCTTTTTCTAAATTATGATATTCATTTTTTAAGTTTTTATTCTCTTTTGTTAAATTGTTTTTCTCAGATGTTATTTTTATTATATCTTTTTCTTGTTTTTCCATTTTTTTATTTAATTCTGAGATTTCTTCATTTAACTTTTTATTATTTTTTTCTTCTTTTTTAATCTTTTCTGTTAATTCATTAATTTCTTTATTTAATTGTTCATTTTCTAAAATTAAACTTGAATTTTTTTTTTCAAAAATATTATTTTTTTCCTTTAATTCTTCAATATTTTTCTTTTTTTCTGTTAATTCATTCATTTGATAATTTTTTTGAATATTTTCTAATTCGTTTATTTTTTTTTTATATTCATTAATTTTATTTTCCAATTCAACAATTTGATTTTGAAATTCTTTATTTTTCTTTTCTAATTTTTTATTTTCAATTTCTAATTTATCTTTTTCATTTTTTAATTGTTCATTATTTTTTTCAATAATATCAATTTTTTCTTTTAATTCATTATCATTTAAGGATATTTTTTTCTCAAAACTATGAGAATTACTTTTTAATCTTTCAATTTCTTTTAAATATTTATTAATAATATTTTGTTGTTCTTTAATTTTATTTTCATTTTGTTTTATTATATTTAGACAATTATTTCTTTGAATATTCATTTCTTTAATTTTAATTTGCATTTCACTATTTTTTTTATTTAAATTAGCAATTTTTATTTCATTATTATCATTTTTATTATTTTTAATTGCATTTGAAGTTAATAAAGGAATTACCTTCTCTTTCATTGGAGAATTAACAGTACTATGAATTTTATTTTCATTTATAATTTCATTTTCATTATTTTCAATTTTAGGACTTAATTCATAATTTTTTTTTTAATTTCAGCTATTTCTTTTGATAAATTAGTTATTATACTTTTCATATTTTCATTTTCATTTTTTATAATTTTATAATTTTTTTTATATTCTTCTTCATTTTGAGAATGTAAACTTGATTGAGAATTATTTCTTAATAATTTAATTTCATTTTCTTCATCTTTATCAATATTAATTTTAATTAAATCATCATAATTTGATTTTTTTCTTAATTTATCAATTTCATTTTTTAATTCATTATTTTCTCTTTGAGTAATAA
>JAEEGI010013304.1_pt1 | contig 17478 bp, 14 predicted proteins | sample 8958751 | NCBI WGS metagenome assembly JAEEGI01 (sample SAMN16246545, study PRJNA631951) | gut metagenome | biome: gut microbiome; feature: rumen; material: KS-attached | host: Bos | place: Iran: Karaj | collected 2018-10
AGCAGTTCTTCGGCGAATACGGCATCGACGCTTCGGTCGTGCCGGAATTCAATGCGAGATATCAGCTGCAGCTCGGCGAAACCATCGTTTACCGCGACGACAGTCTGAACATCGTGCGCTCGCTGAAAGACAGGGTGAAGCAGTACATCGTTTCCAACGGCACCGTCGCCGCGCAGACGAAGAAGCTCGACCGGTCGAAGTTCGGCGAGCTGATGGACGGCGTGTTTCTTTCGGAGCAGCTCGGCATCGAAAAGCCGAACCGCGCGTTCTTTGACAAGGTGTTCGAAGCGATCCGTCCCGCAGATCTCCGGGAAGTCATGATCGTCGGCGATTCGCTGACGAGCGACATGCAGGGCGGCATCAATGCGGGCATCGTGACCTGCTGGTACAATCCCGAAAAAAAGCCCGTGCCCCCGCAGTACCGGATCGATTACGTGATCTCCGATCTGCACGGGTTGACGGACTTGCTGAATCAGGAAAGCTGAGACGGATATGGTTGTTCTGTATGTGATTCTCGCCCTCGCGGTCCTTATATTGATCGCTGCGTACGTTGTGTACCGGATCGTGCTGCGTTCGCCGAACCGGATGCAGAACGACGATTTCTATATGGCGCCTTCGGAGCAGACGGACGCGCTGCGCGACCGGATCAACGACATGATCCGCGCGTTCAACGAAATCCCCTATGAACGGGTGCGCATCACCTCGTTCGACGGACTGAAGCTTTCCGGGCGGTACTATCATCAAAAAAGCGGGGCGCCGCTTGCGATCCTCATGCACGGATACCGCGGAACGCCCTCGCGCGATTTTTCCGGCGGCGCGCAGTCCTATCTTGCCGACGGATTCAATCTGCTGCTCATCGAGGAGCGCGCGCACTGCTCCAGCGAAGGGCACGTCATCACCTTCGGCGTCAAGGAACGCATGGATTGTCTGAAATGGATCGAATATGCAAGAGAACGGTTCGGCGACCGGATCCGCATTCTGCTGTGCGGCATCTCCATGGGCGCGTCGACCGTGCTGATGGCTTCCGGCATGGATTTGCCGGAGAACGTCAGGGGGATTGTCGCCGACTGTCCCTTCACCACGCCGAAGGAAATCGTTTATAAAGTCAGCAAGGATCTGAAGCTGCCGCCGCGCATCATCTGGCCGCTGCTGCGGCTCGGCGCGCGGCTCTACGGCCGGTTTGATCCGGCAGGCGTCGACGCGGCGGAAGCGGTCAAACGCTCGCCGGTGCCGATTCTTCTGATCCACGGCGAGGACGACCGGTTTGTTCCCTGCGAAATGGGACGCAGGATCGCCGCGGCGAATCCGGACCGGGTGGAGCTGCACACGTTCCCGAACGCGGGACACGGGCTGAGTTTTCTGATCGACCGTCCGCGTTACGAGCAAATCACAAAGGCGTTTTTCGCGCGCATCTTTCCGTCCGACGGCAACTGAATCAGGCGTCGGTCCACTGCCCCAGCATGGTGCGCATCCAGTCCGCAACATCCATATCGTAAACCGCATTCAGGTTTTCGGCAGACATGACCGGCTGCACCTCGCCGTACGCGACCGTTTTGCCGTGATGCAGCAGCAGCGCCTGCGTGCCGTACGCCTTGGCAAGCGAGAGATCGTGCACCACGGACACCACCGCGCGTCCCGGCGTTTTGAGCCATTCGGCGATCAGTTTGAAAATCTGTTTTTGATAGACAAGGTCCAGATGGTTGGTCGGTTCGTCCAGCAGCAGATAGCGCGGATTCTGCGCGAACACCTGCGCCAGGAAGGTGCGCTGCAGTTCGCCGCCGGACAGCGTCAGCACGGACTGACGGCGCAACGTCGCCAGTCCCGTGCGTTCCAGCGCTTCTTCGACTGCCGCTTCGTCCTCCGGTTTTCGTGCGGAAAACAGCCCGCCCCGGTGCGCATAGCGCCCGAGCCGCACGACCTCTTCCACGGAAAACGCATACCCGACAAAATGATTCTGCGACAGCACGCCGATCGAGCGGGCGCGCGTTGCCGCGTCCGTTTTTTTGAGATCCCTGCCCGCAAACCGAATCGCGCCGGTATACGGCACGCTCTGCGAAACCGCGTTCAGAATCGTCGATTTGCCCGCGCCGTTCGGTCCGACGATCATCAGCCACTGTCCGTCCGCAACCGTAAAGGAGCAATCGTTGACGGCGGCGAGCGCGCCGTATTGTACCGTCAGATGTTCGACTTCCAGCATGCCCCTCACCTCCGTCTCGACCGGTAATAGATCGCCACGAACACCGCCGCGCCGATCACGCTCGTCACCACGCCGATCGGCAGCTCCCGCGGGGAGAACAGCGTTCTTGCCGCAAGGTCCGCCAGCATCAGAAAGACCGCGCCGGAAAACAGCGACGCGGGCAGCAGACGCTTGTGATTCGGTCCGACGATCATCCGCACCATGTGCGGCGTGACCAGTCCCACAAAGCCGATCGTGCCGCCGATCGACACGCACACGCCGATCAGACACGCAACCGCGATCAGCACCGTAAGCCGCACGCGGCGCACGTTGACGCCGATATTGCGCGCGTTGTCCTCGCCGATCGCAAACGCGTTGAGCTCGCGCGCGTTGAGCAGCAGCACGGTACCGGCGATCAGAAGCGTTCCGGCAAGCACCGCGGCGTTGCGGTAGCTCGAACCCTGCAGGCTGCCCATCGTCCAGAACGTGATGCTCTTGATATGCTCGCTTGCGAACGTGATCACGATGCTCATGACGCTGGACGCGAACATCGAGAAGATCACGCCGATCAGGATGATCGTGTTGGTCGAAAGCGAACAGTCGAGCCGCCATGCAAGCCCGAGGATGATCAGAAGCGACAGCAGCGCGAACAGGATCGCCATGATCATCGTCCCGGCAAACGGCAGCTTCGGGAACGTGATGCCGAACGCGATCGCGATGACCGCGCCGAGCGACGCGCCCGAGGACACGCCGATCGTCGATCCGTCGGCAAGCGGATTCTTCAAAAGCCCCTGCATGCTCGCGCCCGCAAGGGACAGCGACGCGCCGACCAGCGCCACGCACAGCACGCGCGGCAGCCGGATCGGCACAATCACGGATCGGGCGAGCGCAATCGTTGTTTCGGAGGGGACGCCGCGGATCGCGTCAAGGATGACGCGCACCGTTGCGCCGAGCGGGATCCGTACGCTGCCGAGGCAAACGCATGCGAAAAACACGCACAGGGTAACGAGTGCGAATGCCGCATAGATCCATCCTCCGAAATGCTCGCCGATCCGTTTCATACAAGCCCCTTACGCAGCGGGTGCAAGCGCCTCCGCATACTGTTCGACAAAATCATACAGCATTTTTGCGCCGTCCGCAAGACGCGGGATCGGACGGGAAAGCTCGTTGTTCGGGAGATTCAGGATCGCGCCGTTCTTGACCGCGGTCACGTTCTCCCAGCCGGGACGGGACATGATCTCCTCCTCCGGCGTCGGGCCTTCGCCCCAGTACATGGTGATCGTCACGATGTAGTCCGGATTGCGCTCCAGAACCTGCTCCTCGGAGATCTGCGCCCAGTCGTCGAGATCCTCAAAGCAGTTCTTGAGGCCCATCATTTCCGCGATCTCGTTCATGAACGTGCCCTTGCCCGCGGTCCACAGTCCCCACTGCAGCGGGGAAACCTCGAAGTAGACCGTCTGCGTGCCGTCCAGCTTGTTCGCCTCGATCTCGGCAAAGCCCGCCTGCATGTCTTCGATGATCTTCTGCGCTTCGGCGTCCCTGCCGAGGAGCTTGCCGAGGATCTCGATCGACGTATAGACGCCCGCGATGTCCTTTGCGTCGTTGACGACGACCGCAACGCCCGCGTCCTCCAGCTGCTTCACCTGCTCCTCGGTCTGCGCCATGCTGCTCATGACGACGACGTCCGGATTGAGCGCAAGGATCTGCTCGATGTTCGTGTTGCCGCCGGACTCCACGCTCGGTACGTTGAAGACCTCCGCGGGATAATCGCAGTATTCGCCTCTGCCGACCAGAAGGTCGCCCGCGCCGAGCGCATAGACGATCTCACAGTCCGAAGCGGTCAGCGCAACGATGCGCTCCGCGGGCTTTTCAAGCGTAACCTCGTGTCCCATCATGTCGACGAGCGTCACGGACGTATCCGGCGCCGGTTCCTCGGTCGGCTGCTCAACGACGGGTTCCGCGGTCGGCTGCTCAACGACGGGTTCTGCAGTCGGCTGTTCGGCGACGGGCGCCTGCGTCGGTTCCGCGGGCTTGTCCGCCGGTTTGCTGCAGGCAAATGCCGCAAGCAGCAGGATCGCGGCGATCAGAATCGCCCAGAGTTTTGTTGTCTTTTTCATGGTTTTTTCCTCCTTATGATCGGATTTTGCAATCCTTATAATCCGTTTGAAAACACGGCGCGCTGCGCGTTCAGAAGCGCGCGATGCTCCTTTAGATCGTTTGAGATCAGCTCGTAGGTCAGATACTCCGGCGCGATGCGTTCGACGAGCTCCTTCACGCCCGCGCAGGTGAACGGCTCGTGCCGGTCGACGGCGAACACGTAGCGGAAGAGCTGTTCGCTCCGCGCCGCGTAGGTCGGGGCAAGCACGGGCGGATGCGCCTGCGTCGCCTCGATCAGCGAGCCGGTCAGCGACTGATTGAGATGCACGCCTTTGATGTGTCTGCACAGCGATCCGTGCCGGTCGAGCATCTCATGGATGCAGCGCACGCCGTCCTCCTGTGTCTTGAGCTCCGTGCGGGTATGCAGCAGATGCCCCGTATCGAGCATCAGCCCCGTTTTGGGATACTTGACACGGTCGAGCAGCCGCGCGGTCATTTCGGGATCGGTGAAACGCAGTCCGGCGTACCAGAGGTTTTCGAGCAGCAGCCACGGTCCGTCCGTTACGTCTCGGAACAGCTCGTTCAGAAGCTCCGCCGCCGCGTCGATCACCTCGGCGTCGGTATGGCGGCTCCTTCCCGTGAAGGTCTCCTCAACGGAACCGTCGCACACATGAAAGACCATATATTCGACGCCGTACCGCTTCGCATGCGCAAGGTCCTTTCGATAATGATCGAGCAGCGCTTCGCGCGTGTCGCCGCCGAAGACGGCGCGCACGGTCTCTCGGTCGTCGTACTCTTTGATACAGGCGTCAAGATTGCCGCGCCAAAACTCCACCCAGTACGGCAGACAGTTCATGTGCAGCCCTCTCACGCGTCCGGCCGGTACGATGCCGCGCGCGTCCTCGTCATAGCAGGTGAGTTCGATCCCATCGTCCGCGAGCAGTTCGAGCAGTTCCTCTTGAGAAGCGAACCGGTCGAGGTCGCAGGACGTGGTCGTGAGATTGATCTGCGTTTTCAAAAGCACCCTCCCCTTTCTCCGCGCACGGCGAAGTAAAACCACATAAAAAAGCCCTTTACCGAAAACGGCAAAGAGACTGCGTACAGAATGCGCCTCACAAGCGAAGCCACGGTACGATCAATCCCTCGTGATCCGGAAAACTTCTTTTCCCGTACCCACAGACGGCAGGTTTCCCGGCTCGCGGCATATGACGCCGCCGCCTTCCCGATCGCTCAGTGGCTGCTTTCGCTTGACGGCGCCGAACCGCATACGGTGACGAGATCGCACAGGCCTTGCACCTGTTTCCCTATTATCCGCGGCAAAAACCGCGGCACCGGCTGCAATTATCAATTGTCACGCATATTATATCGCCGCGCCCCTGCTCTGTCAATGCGCCGCGCGAAAGTTGCCGTTCCGCTCTGCGCCTATCGAAACGGCATACAAAAAAGAGACGCATCGAGCGTTCGATGCGTCTTCTGTACGGTCGGATGTCAGATTTCGGTGTTTGCGTCGCCCATGAGATCGGCAAGCACCTTTTCGCGCACGACGCGCACGTCGGTCTCGCGCACCTTCTGTCTCAGCGGCAGAACCGAGCGCGGCGAAACGGACAGTTCGTCGATGCCGATCGACAGGAACGTTTCGGTCAGGGCAAGGTCCGCGCCGAGCTCGCCGCAGATGCCCACCCAGATGCCGTTCTTATGCGCGTTGTCGCAGACCATCTTCAAAAGCCGCAGCACTGCGGGATGGTGCGGATTGAAGAAGCGGCCGAGGTCGTTGTTCTGACGGTCGCACGCAAGCGTGTACTGCGTGAGGTCGTTTGTGCCGCAGGAGAAGAAGTCGACCTCCTTCGCCAGACGGTCGGAGATGATCGCCGCAGCGGGCGTTTCGATCATGATACCGACTTCGACATCGTTGTCGAACGGAATGCCCTCGTCGTGCAGCTCCTTCTTGACGCGTTCGCACATCTTCTTCGCTTCGCGCACCTCCCAGACGGACGTGACCATCGGGAACATGATGCTGAGCTTGCCGAACGCGGACGCGCGATAGAGCGCGCGCATCTGCGTGTGGAAGATCTCCGGACGGTTCAGGCAGATGCGCAGCGCGCGGTTGCCCAGCGCCGGATTCTCCTCGTTCGGGAGATTGAAATAACCGATCTGCTTGTCGGCGCCGATGTCGAGCGTGCGGATGACGACCTCTCTGCCGCCCATGTCGGAAAGCGCTTTTTTGTATGCTTCGAACTGATAATCCTCATCGGGATAGTCGTCGCAGTTCAGGTACAGGAACTCGCTGCGGAACAGGCCGACGCCGCCCGCGTCGTTCTTCAGGACCGCGGCCACGTCGTCGGGGCTGCCGATGTTGCAGTAGATGCGAACGCTCTGTCCGTCCTTGGTGACGTTCGGCTTGCCCTTGAGCTCGTCTAAAAGCGCCTGCATCTTCTTCTGCTCTTCCATCTTCTTGAGCATCTTCGCGCGCGCGTCCTCGTCCGCATCGATCAGAATGTTGCCGTTGGAGCCGTCGATGATAACCTCGTGTCCCGCCATCTCGGGCTTCAGCGCGCTGCCGACGCCGATGATCGCCGGAATGCCCATCGTGCGGGCGAGGATCGCCGTGTGGCTCGATCCGCTGCCGCCCTCGGTGATGAAGCCTAAAATCTTGCTCTTGTCAAGCTGCACGGTCTCGCTCGGCGCGAGATCGTCCGCCGCCAGAATGACCGGAACCGGAGAATCGACGCCGCCGGCGACGGCGCCGGTCAGGATGCCCAGAATGCGTCCGGAAACGTCCTTGACGTCCGCGGCGCGCGCCTGGAAGTACGCGTCGTCCATCGACGCGAACATCTGTGCGAACTGCTCGGCGGTGTCGGAAACGGCCGCTTCGGCGTTCAGCTTGTTCTCGTTGATCGCCGTCTGGATGGCTTCCTCGTAGTCGAGGTCCTCCGCCATCATCTGATGCGTTTCGAACAGCATCGCCGCCTCGTCGCCCGCTTCGGCTCTCGCCTTCTCCGCAAGCGCGCCGAGCTCCGCGATCGCCTTTTCCTGCGCCGTCTTGAACCGTGCCCATTCGGCTTCGGTATCCGCAATCTCGTAGCGGGAAACCGTGTTCTTGGCGCGCTGATAGAAGTACAGGGGACCGAGCGCGACGCCGGTGCTTACGCCCTTGCCTTGAATCGTGATCATAAAAACCTCCGTATCTTTTCAAAATGGACAAAGACGGCTGTCAAACGGCAGCCGTCTTTTGTTGTCCTTACAGATTCGCCTTGAAGAACGCTTCGATTTCAGCCGCAGCGGTTTCTTCATCCGCGCCGTCTACGTCAACGCGGATCGTGTCGCCCTGCTTGATGCCCATGCCCATCAGCGCCATCAGCTTGAGCGCGTTGACGGATTTTTCGCCTTTATTGACGGTCACGGTCGACGCATACTTTTTGATCTCCTTGACCAGAACGCCTGCGGGACGCGCATGGATGCCGACCGGATCGGTGATGGTGTACTCAAACGATTTCATTGATATGTCCTCCTGTTTTGATTTCGTTTATTTGGCACCGCATTCGACGCCTTCGAGGTCGTCGGAATTGGTGAGAAGCACCGCAACGGTATCGCTGTAGCCCGCCGCCTTGATCTTTTCGCGGCTGAAGCGGATCAACGGCTGACCGAGCTTGACTTCGTCGCCCTCATTGACGAGGCATTCGAAGCCGTCGCCCTGCATGTTCACGGTGTCGACGCCGACGTGAATCAGCATTTCCATGCCGTTCGCTTCGATGCCGATCGCGTGCTTGCTCTCTGCGACGGAGCTGATCGTGCCGTCGAACGGCGCAACGACCAGTTCCTCCTCCGGCTCGATGCCGACGCCGTCGCCGAGCACGCCGGATGCGAAGGTGTCGTCCGGGATCGCTTCACGCGCAATGACGTTGCCCTTGACCGGCTGCATGACCGTGCCGGCCGCGCAGCGGATGACGGAGACCGTCGGGAGTTCGAGCGCCGGTTCGGGTTCGGGCGCCGCTTTCTCTTCGGGCTTATCTTCCTTCCAGATGAAGATGGTGAGCACGAACGCCACGCCTGCGGAGATCAGGAGCTCGAGCAGGTACAGCGGGATGTTGTTGACCGCCGGGATTGCCGGAATGCCGGTGACGCCGTAGACCGGCGCGCCGAGCTTAAACAGCGCACCGAACAGCGCGCCGACCGCGCCGCCCGCCATGCCGCAGAGGAACGGCTTCATGAAGCGGTAGTTGACACCGAAGATTGCCGGCTCGGTGATGCCCAGGGACGCGGAGAGCGAGGCGGGCAGCGCCACGGACTTGGTCTTGCCGTTCTTGACCTTGACAGCCACCGCCAAGCAGGCGCCGAACTGTGCGAAGTTCGCGGCGGATGCGATCGGCATCCAGGTGTTGAGTCCCGTCTGCGCGATCATGCCGGCTTCAATGACGTTGTACATATGGTGGAGTCCCAGGAACACCGTCCACGGATAGATCGCGCCCATGACGGCTGCGCCGACCGTGGTGGATGCGAGCCATTCCGCACCCTTCAGCACGTAATTCTCAAGCACGGAGAAGACCGGTCCGATGACCGTGAAGGTGACGAACGCGGTGACCAGCACGGTGACGAGCGGGGTAACAAAGAGGTCGATCATCTCCGGCACGATCTTGTGCAGGAGCTTCTCGAGGTTTGACATGAGTAAGACGGCCAATATGACCGGGATGACGTGTCCCTGATAGCCGACCTGCTGGATCGGATAGAAGAAGATGTTCCATGTCGGAATATTGGTTGCGCTGCCGACCGTCCATGCGTTGATCAGCGCCGGATGGACCATCATCAGACCGATGACGGCGCCGAGGAAGATGTTGCCGCCGAACACGCGCGCCGCGGAGATCGCGACGAGCACGGGCAGCAGAGCGAACGCGGTGTTTGCCACGAGGTCGAGGAAGGAATACCAGTCGGACTGACCGAACGCCGGCCAGAACTTCGGGATCGCTTCGACGATACCCATCATCAGACCGGAGGCGACGATCGCCGGCAGGATCGGGACGAACACGTCGCCCGGCGTCTTTAAGATCTTCTTCCACCACGGCATCTTCGATGCTGCGGCGGCTTTGACGTCCGCCTTCGTTGCGGCGGATACGCCGGTGACGGCCAGGAATTCGTCATACACCTTGTTGACGGTGCCCGTGCCGATGATCAGCTGCAGCTGACCGTTCGACTCGAACATGCCCTTGACGCCTTCGACGTCTTCGAGTGCTTTCTTGTCGAGCTTGCTGTTGTCTGCGATAACCAAACGGAGTCTGGTTGCACAGTGTGCCGCGCTGATGACGTTAGAGCCGCCGCCGATGTATTTGGCGATCTCTTCAGCGCACTTGCGGTAATCCAGTGCCATAGTATGTACTCCCCCCTATGTTGTCAAGGCATGCCGCAACGCGGACATGTCCTGCATTCTTATACATTATACCGTATGAATCTTCAAAGCGCAATCTAAATATATTTCAGCTCAAATTAATATTTTGAATGCTGCTTTTCAACGGGCGCCGGTTGTGTTATACTGATCGGGAAAGGAGCGCGCAATGGAACAGACGCAGAGCACCGTCCGGTGGCATATCCTCTTTGAAGGCGAAGTCCAGTTCGTCGGCTTTCGCTATACCGCGCGTCTGCTCGCGCAAAAGCTCAGACTGACCGGCTGGGTGCAGAACCTTCCGAACGGTTCTGTCGAGCTCGAAGCGCAGGGCGAAGTCAGCAAGCTCCGAAAGTACCTGCTGCAGCTGAAAAGCCAGCCGCATTTTCACATCGCGCGCTACCGCATCACCGAGCTTCCCCCCGATCCGGGCGAACGCCGTTTCTCGGTGCGGGGCTATACGGACTGAAAAAGGACTGCCGGATCGCAGTCCTTTTTTGCGGTTCGTTTCAGATCAGTCCGAGCTGACGGAAGGCGATCGCAAGACCGTCCTCGTCCACCGCGGGGCAGACGATGTCGCTCACTTCCTTGAGCTTCGGGCTGCCGTTGTCCATGCAGACCGAGGTGCCGACCGTTTCGATCATTTCGAGGTCGTTCATGCTGTCGCCGAAGCCGATCGTGTCCTCGATCGGAATGCCGCAGGCATCCGCGACGATCCGCACGCCCTTGCCCTTGTCGAAATTGCGGTTGATCAGCTCGCCGTTGAGGCAGTGATGCGCCGCGACGTCCTGCACAACGAACTTGTAGTCCTTTTCGAGCGCGTCCCGCGCAGGGACGAGCTGACTCGCCTCGGTGCACATGAACACGATCTTGTAGACCGGACGTCCGTCGTATTCGTGCATCGGCAGGATGTTGAGCTCCTCCGCAAGCGCCTTTCTCCAGCGCACGAGTTCGCTGTTGCCCTCCCCCGCGTTTGCGAGAAAGTCGCCGAGGTCCTCGTCGCCCCAGGTCGCGTCCTTCGCCTCGATCGTGCGGAACACGCCGTTCTCCTTCAGAAGCCGCATGCCGGTTTCCAGCTGTTCCGGCGTCATCGGGCAGTCGAACAGCACCTTGTCGCCCATAAAGACATAGCCGCCCGCCGCGGCGACCGCGCCTTCAAAGCCGAGCGCCAACACCGGCGCGAGCATCGCGGGATTGCGTCCCGTGCAGAGAAAAACCTTGTGTCCGTTCTTCTGCGCCGCCTTGATTGCCTGCATCGCGCTCTCGGGGGGCGTGTTGCTGCCCGCGGGCGTCAGGGTACCGTCGATGTCCAGAAAGATCAGTTTTTGTTTCATGCGCGCCTCCGTTCAAAATGTTTGATGCAGCCAGATGAAGCCGCCCGCCGGTAGCGATACCGCGCCCGCGTCGCGCCGTTCGCCGGTCACGAGATCGGTGAAGCGGCTGAGGTCCTGCACCCACGCGATCTGCGGTTCGTCGGAGAAATTGAACAGCGCAAGCAGCTTTTCCTTTTGATAATAGCGTCCGATGCCGAGCACGTGATCGTTGTACGTTTCGAGCGCCCAGGTATCCGCCATGTCGTCGAACACGCGGTACTTCGAGCGCAGCTCCTCCTGCCACTTGATCGCGCGGAAGACCTTGCTTTCGGTCGTGTTCTTGCGGTTGCGGCGCTCCGCCTTCTCCCAGTCGAGATTGCCGCGGTGCAGATACCGGCTGTCCTCCGCCTTGTAGGGATCGTCGTGGTAGGCGTAGTCGTTCTCCTGCGCGATCTCGTCGCCGCTGTACAGCACAGGCACGCCGCTCATCGTGAACATCAGCGCGTGCAGCATGGTGTCGCGCCGGATCGCGTCCGAAAGCGCCGCCTTGTCGCCGGACCGCTCGGCCGCTTCGATGCCGCAGAGCGACGCCGTCGTGCCGCAGAGCCGCGCGTCGCCGAGACGCGGATCGTCGTTGTAGAGCTCGCCGCGGGCGAAGCTGCCCTGCCATTTGCCGGTCAGATAGTCGTTGAGGTATTTCTTGTGCGGAACCTCCTCCTGTCCGAACCCGCGCAAAAAGCCGTAGTCGAGTCCCCAGCCGATGTCGTCGTGACAGCGGAGATAGTTCAAAAACGTGTACTGTTTCGGCAGGCTGAACACCTGTTCCATCTGATGCTTCAGAAGCCGCACGTCCTTCGTCGCGACCGTGTGCCAGATCGACGCCATCGTGGTGACGTTGTACAGAAGATGGCACTCCGGCTTGTCGACCGTGCCGAAGTACGGAACGACCTTGCTGGGCTCCATGACGACCTCGCCGAGCAGCAGCGTGCCGGGACAGACGATCTCGCAGACCATGCGCATCATGCGCACCAGCGTATGGACCTCCTTGAGGTTGCGGCACTGCGTGCCGAGCGCTTTCCAGATGTAGGGGACCGCGTCGAGGCGGATGACGTCCACGCCGTGGTTGCAGAGGTACAGCATGTTATCCGTCATATCGTTGAACACGACCGGATTTGCATAGTTGAGGTCCCACTGATAGGGGTAGAACGTCGTCATGACGACCTTCTGCGCTTCCTCGCACCAGGTGAAATTGCCCGGCGCGGTCGTCGGGAACACCTGCGGCACGGTCTGCTCGTAGGCGTTCGGGATCTCCCAGCTGTCATAGAAGAAGTACCGGTTCTGATACGCCCTGTCGCCGGCGCGCGCGCGCTTTGCCCACTCGTGATCCTCGCTCGTGTGGTTCATGACGAAATCGAGACACACGGCGATGCCGCGCTCGTGGCAGGCCTCGGACAGCGCCAGCAGGTCGTCCATCGTGCCGAGCTCCGGCTGCACCCTGCGGAAATCGCTGACCGCGTAGCCGCCGTCGCTGCGCCCCTTCGGACTCTCGAGAAGCGGCATCAGATGCAGATAGTTGACGCCGCAGTCGGTGATGTAGTCGATTTTGTCCCTGACGCCCTGCAGCGTGCCCGCAAAGGCGTTGACGTACATCAGCATGCCGACAAGATCGTGTCCGCGGTACCAGTCGGGATACTCCTCCCTCGCGCGGTCCATGTTCTTCAAAAACTCCGGACGCGCCTCATACGCGCGGTAGAGCATATCGACAAAATAGCGGTATGCCTGCATGTCGTTGTGATACAGCTCGCAGTAAAGCCATTTCAGCTCGTCCTCGCGGAGAATGTACCGTTTTGTGAATTCCTGTGTCCAGTGTTCGCGTTCCATCATAGCGTTTCTTCCTCCGCAAGTTCTTTTTCGGTCGGCATCGCCGGAATCGCTCCGGGGCGGCTCGCGGTGATCGACGCCGCGCGGTTTGCGTACCGCACGCAGCGTTCGATCCGTTCCGGCGTGAGTCCCGTGAGTCCGCCGTGCTTTGCAATGCGGCTCAGGAACGCGCCGAAGAACGTGTCGCCCGCGCCGTTCGTGTCCGCAACCTTGACTTTGAATCCCGGGACCGTGCCGGAATCCGCACCGTATTTCCAGTATGCGCCTTTCGCGCCGAGCGTGACGATCACCAGTCTGACGCCGCGTTCCGTCAGGATGTTCGCCGCCTCCTCGGGCGACGCGGCGCCGGTCAGCAGCAGCGTTTCCTCCTCGCTGATCTTCACGATGTCGCACAGCGGCAGAACCGATCGCATTTCGAGGATCGCCTCGTCCTCGCCTCTCCACAGCGAAGCGCGGTAGTTCGGATCGTAGGTGATCAGCGCGCCGTTCTCCTTTGCGCGGCGGACGGCGGCAACGATGGTTTCGCGGCAGCCGGGGACGGTCAGCGATACGCTGCCGAAATGCAGGACGTCCGTATGCGACACCGCTTCCAGCGCACGCGCACGATCGATCTGCGTGTCCGCGCCGGGTTTGCGGCAGAACGCAAAGCTGCGCTCGCCGTGCGCATCGACGGTTACGACGGCAAGCGTCGTGTCCGCGCGGTCGGTCACCTGCAGTCCGCTTGCATCGACGCCGTACTGCAGCAGCGTGTTCCGGAGAATCGCCCCGAACGGATCGCTGCCGACACAGCCGACGAACGCGCTTTCGACGCCGAGCTTTCGGACCGCCACCGCCACGTTGGCGGGCGCGCCGCCCGGAATCGCCGCAAAGACCGCGTTGCCGTTCGCATCCGTGCCGGTCTGCGTCATATCGATGAGAATTTCTCCGATGGTTGTAATTTTCATATTTATGCTTCCTCCCGGATCGGGTATACAAACCAAACCGATTGCCGATGCCCTCGATTCTGTTTCAGTATACCGTATCACGCATGCGAATGCAAGGAAAATTCAAGAAAAAAGCAAGGAAAACCGGATTTTGACGGTTTAGCACTCGGATGTTTCGATTGACAACGATTGGCAGCTCTGTTAATATGATGGCATACTGGTAAATAAATATGCAGAAGGGGGTTTATGTTATGACCGGTATATGGCTCATCATTGCGTTCATCGTGGCAATCGTCGCGATGATCCTGCTGATCTCGAAGCTGAAAGTTCATCCGTTCTTCGCGATCATGCTCATCTCTCTGATCCTCGCACTTTTGGCGGGGATCCGGCTGAACGACCTGAAAGAAGGAGACAAAGTAATCGAAAAGGGCATCGCCACGATCATAGGCGAAGGCTTCTCCGGCACGTTCTCCTCCATCGGTATCGTCATCATCCTCGGCGCGTTCATCGGTACCGTGCTTGAGAAAACCGGCGCGGCGCTGAAGCTTGCCGACATGGTCATCAAGGTCGTCGGCGAAAAGCATCCGGAACTCGCGATCGGTCTCATGGGCTGGGTGGTTTCCATTCCGGTCTTCTGCGACAGCGGCTTCGTCATTCTGAACCCGATCCGCAAGGCGCTCGTCAAGCGCACGAAGGTATCGAGCGTCACCATGACGGTCTGCCTCTCCTGCGGTCTGTACATCGCGCACGTCTTCATCCCGCCGACACCCGGTCCGATCGCTGCGGCGGATAAACTCGGCGGCGGCGAATACCTCCTCCTGATCATCGGCGTCGGCGTACTTTGCTCCATCTTCCCGATGATCGCCGGTCTCCTCTATGCAAAGTTCATCGGCAAGAAGATCAAGAGCGCGGACGAAGTGACCGACAACGGCGAAGTCGTCAAGACGTATGAAGAGCTCAAAGCCGAATACGGCAAGCTCCCGAACGGCCTCAACGCGATCGCGCCGCTGCTCGTTCCGATCCTGCTGATGGCGGCATCCTCCATCGTCACCATGGTACACTGGGAAGGCTTCTTCGCGGAGCTTCTGAAGTTCCTCGGCACGCCGATCATCGCGCTTGCCGCCGGCAGTATCTTTGGTATCATTCAGCTGCTTACGGCAAAGAAGGGCAAGGACTTCTACACCCTCACCAACGAAACGCTGAAGACCGTCGGTCCGATCCTGTTCGTCACGGCAGCGGGCGGCGTGCTCGGCAAGGTCATTGCGTCCTCCGATATGATGAACTTCATTAAGGACAATGCGAAGATCTTCGAAACGCTCGGCATCTTCTTCCCGTTCCTGCTCGCCGCGATCCTCAAGAGCGCGCAGGGTTCCTCCACCGTCGCGATCACCACGACCGCCGGTATCGTTGCACCGCTCATGGGCGTGCTCGGCTTCTCCACGCCGATGGACATCGCGCTTGTCGTTATGGCGATCGGCGCCGGCGCTATGACGGTCTCCCACGCGAACGACAGCTACTTCTGGGTTGTCACCAACTTCGGCGACATGACGCCGGAACAGGGCTACAAGACGCAGACGCTGATGACGCTCGTCATCGGTATCGCCTCGATGGTCGAGATCTTCATTCTCAGCCTGATCTTCTGATCCCAAAATACGGCGCGCTGTCCTGAACCGGCAGCGCGCTTTCTTTTACAGGAGGAAACTATGAATCAGCTTTTACGTTCCCATGCGGACCGGATCGTCCGGGAAGCGATCGCCGCCGTACAGCCGGATACCGCCGTACAGCGCGCGCTTCTCAAAATGGTCTTCCCGGGACGCGTTCTTCTCGTCGCCGCGGGCAAAGCCGCGTGGCAGATGGCGAAAGCCGCATCCGACGTGCTCGGCAGCCGCATCGAAAAGGGCGTCGTCGTCACCAAGTACGACCACGTGATGGGGCCGATCGCGAACTTCGACTGCTTCGAAGCCGGACACCCCGTGCCGGACGAGAATTCGTTCAAGGGCACGCAGGCGGCGCTCGACCTCGTTTCGGACCTTTCCGAACGGGACACCGTGCTGTTCCTTCTTTCGGGCGGCGGCAGCGCGCTGTTTGAAAAGCCGCTCGTTCCCGCCGGAGAGCTGCAGGACATCACCGGACAGCTTCTGGCGTGCGGCGCGGATATCACCGAGATCAACACGATCCGCAAGCGTCTCTCCGCGGTCAAGGGCGGACGGTTTGCCCAGATCTGCTGGCCGGCGCGCGTCGAGGCCGTCATCCTTTCGGACATTCTCGGCGATCCGCTCGACATGATCGCGTCCGGTCCCGCCTGTCCGGACTCCACCACGACGGAGGACGCACAGCGGATTGCAAAGAAGTATGAACTCCGCATGAGCGACGCGGCGCGCGCGCTGCTCGCCATCGAGACGCCGAAGGTGCTGAACAACGTGCGTTCGCAGATCAACGGCAGCGTGCGCGAGCTGTGCGCCGCAGCCGCCAAGACGTGCATCGACCTCGGCTATACGCCGGTGCTTCTGACCGATCAGCTCTGCTGTCAGGCGAAGGAAGCGGGCAGCTTCCTCGCGTCGATCCTCAAGACGCATCAGCCGGACGGACGGGCGCTTGCGTTCATCGCGGGCGGTGAAACGGTCGTCAAGCTCATCGGCAAGGGACTCGGCGGGCGCAATCAGGAGCTGGCGCTTGCCGCCGCCGCGGGCATCGCGGATATGCCGAATGCGGCCGTCTTCTCGGTCGGCAGCGACGGCACCGACGGTCCCACCGACGCCGCGGGCGGCTATTGCGACGGCGATACAGTCAAAGAGCTTGCGCTGCACGGTCTGACCGTGGATGCGGTGCTCGGCAACAACGACGCGTATCACGCGCTGCAGAAGACCGGCGGGCTCATCATGACCGGACCGACCGGCACGAACGTCAACGACGTCGCCGTCGCCCTGCTGCGGTTCTGAGCGCAAATCATCACAAGACGGGTCTAAGAAAGCCAAAAGAAAAGCCTTCTCCTTGAGGAGAAGGGGGACCGCTTGCGGTGGATGAGGTGTGCGTTTCGCGCAAGCAACACCTCATCAGTCACCTATCGGCGACAGCTTCCCCTCGAGGGGAAGCCGATCGATTACCGTCAAATACTTTAACGGAGAGAGCATACGCCCTCTCCGTTTTTGTGTTTTGTGGTTTATTTCTGCGACACGGTGAACAGCGAGTAGAAGTATCCCTTCGCCTCCATGAGTTCTTCGAACGTGCCGCGCTCCTCGACCACGCCGTTTTTCAGCGTGAAGAGACCGGTGCAGCGGCGTAAGATGTTCTCGTCAAGGTCGTGAGTAACGATCACGCGGGTGTAGCCGTCGAGATTCAGGATCGCGTCCAGCACCTCGAATGAGGTCTCCGCATCGAGCGACGCCGTCGCTTCGTCGACGAACAACACGGGGGTCTTGCGAAGAAGCGCTCTTGCGATCGAGATCCTCTGCCGCTCGCCGCCGGACAGTCCGGAACCGTTCTCACCGCACAAGTACCCTTCGCCCTTCTCCGCAATGAGTTTCGAAAGACCGGAGAGCCGCACCGCACGGTCGACTTCCTCCTTCGGGAATTCACTGAACATCGTGATATTGTCGCGGATCGTGCTGTTGAACACGAACACGTTCTGTTGAATGATGGAAACGAGATCATAGAGCGAGCTTGTTGAGATGCCTTTGAGCTCCCTGCCGTCATACAGGATCTCGCCGTTGTAGTTTT